>LNFM01000970.1_pt1 | contig 88132 bp, 70 predicted proteins | sample 596031 | NCBI WGS metagenome assembly LNFM01 (sample SAMN04254537, study PRJNA301005) | activated carbon metagenome | isolation source: dual media filters at the Ann Arbor, Michigan drinking water treatment plant | place: USA: Ann Arbor | reverse complement strand
TTCTGAATTGGAGAATCGAGATCTTGAACTACTTTAAAACCGGACTCACCAACGCAAGAACCGAAGGATTCAATAACGTCGCAAAGCTTGTACAAAAGAGGGCTTACGGATATACGTCGTTCGAAAATTACCGACTGAGATTGCTAAATGCTTGTTGTTAAAGGCTTTTAGGCGCACGCCCACCATGAACTGAGAAGAACCGAAGAACCGAATGCGGTCAGATGAAGATTGGCGTCCCCAACCGGATTTGAACCGGTGTATCTACCGTGAAAGGGTAGTGTCCTAGGCCGCTAGACGATGGGGACCTTGAGACATAGTCGTCTTGGCGGAGGCTTTTTTTAGGAAATTTCACCGAGATGAAAAGTCTTAAAAAAAGTTGGTGGCTCGCGATGGACTTGAACCATCGACCCCATCCTTAAAAGGGATGTGCTCTACCGACTGAGCTAGCGAACCCCGATCAAAACGAAGTGCGACTATTCGAGATTTTACCCACCCCTGTCAACGATAGTTTCGCAGATTCTTCCAAATTTAGTGCCCGCATTCCGAGCACTTAAATCACAGCTAAGGTCTCAAGCGAACAGGGGTTTTATCCACAAAGTTTGCTCGCGGCCGGGGCCGACGGAAACCACGTCGATCGGGGTTGCGATCTCAGTCGCGACGAATTGCACAAAGTCACGAGCCGCTTGCGGAAGATCTTGAATCGTTCGCACTTGCTGAAGATCTTCGTTCCATCCCGCCAGTGAGCGGTACACAGGCTCCACGCGCTCGAGGTCATGCGAATTGACTGGGAGGTCTTTGATCTCGACGCCATCGAGCTTATAGGCCGTACAAACGTCGATTTTTTCGTGACCGGAAAGAACATCAAGTTTCATCAGCGCGAGCGACGTTAAGCCATTCACGCGAATGGCGTACTTCAACGCCACAAGATCAAGCCAGCCGCAGCGGCGCGGTCGACCCGTCGTCGCTCCGAACTCGCCACCTTCGGTCCGAAGTCTCTCACTGAGCTCGGCGTTCATCTCGGTGGGGAAAGGCCCAGAGCCCACACGGGTCGTGTAGGCTTTCGTGATTCCAATAATTTTCTGCATCATGCCAGGGCCGATGCCGGTTCCGATGCAGGCGGACCCCGAGATCGTCGATGACGATGTCACAAAAGGATAGGTTCCGTGAAGAAGATCCAGCATCGTGCCTTGCGCGCCTTCAAAGAGAACTTTTTTTCCAGCTTTCAAGGCTTTGTGAATCACAAGGGAGGTGTCTTTTGAGCGGTAAGGCTCGAGCTCGGTCGCAAGCTCCAAAAGACGCGCGTAAAGCGGCTCGGCGTCGACGGCTTCTTCTCCGTAGTACTTTGTCAGCATGAAGTTCTTTTCTTTCAAAGAACTTTCAAGTTTTTGTTTTAAGCGTTCGCGGTCAAACAGATCGCCGAAGAGCACAGCTTTTCTGGCGGCGCGATCTTCATAGGCAGGCCCGATGCCTTTTCCGGTGGTTCCGATTTTTTCGTTGCCGGCGGCTGTCTCGCGGGCGGCATCGAGTTTTCGGTGATACGAAAGTAGAACCGTGCACTGGTCAGAAATTCGAAGTTGTTCAGGGTTCGTTAAAACTCCCGCAGCCTTTAAGTCGCGGATCTCTTTGATCACTTCTTCAACGTCCAAGACAACGCCCGGAGCAATCATGCACATGCACTTGGGGTGAAGAACGCCAGAAGGGATCAAGTGAAGAACAGTTTTTACGCCGTTAACGACAAGAGTGTGCCCTGCGTTGGCTCCGCCTTGATACCGAACAACAAGATCGGCATTCGCCGAAAACACGTCGACGACTTTGCCTTTTCCTTCGTCACCCCACTGGGCTCCGACCACGATAATGCCTGGCATTTCAACTCTCCTCGGTGAGCGAACGAAAGTCTCAAACCCCGTGGCTTATCGCAAGGCCTGAAACGGCCTGGTACCAATCTTCTGGAGGGGGAAGGGGGCCAGAAACGGGAGCTTGGGCGATAAGGGCCACGAGATTGCGCGCGGCCTCCATGGAAACGGCATCAAACGCCTCCCTGGTATTGGCCCCAACGTGTGGGGTCATAGTCACTTGGGGGAAATTTTGAAGCTCATAGCCTTTTCGGTGCGGTTCTTGAGTAAAAACGTCAAGTCCGAACATCCCGTGGCCCCCGGCCTTCAAATGCAGCACGAGATCGTCTTCTTTGATCACTCCGCCGCGCGATGTGTTCACGACAATCGAATGTGGCTTTAAAAATGCGAATTCAACTTTGTTAATGCGGCCCTTGGTTTCTTTTGTGAGTGGAACGTGAAGGCTGATCGAGTCGGCCAAGTGAAAAAGTTCGTCCAGGCCTACGCGCGTGGCCTCACGTTCTTCGAAGTAGGCATTGTCGCGGTAGGGATCATGAGCAACGATCGTCATTCCAAAAGCGCGAGCGACTTTTGCGACGCGCGTTCCGATTCGGCCAAGCCCGACGATTCCGTGAACTTTTCCCGAGAACTCAGTCCCCAAAAGCGGATGCCTATTCCATTCCCCCGTGCGCGCCGTTTTGTCGGAAGCCACAATTTTTCGAGCGCACGCCAAAAGAAGAGCCCACGTGTGTTCGCACGCCGCGGCCGAGTGTGCGATCGGACTGTGCGCGACTTTGATTCCGCGAGCTGCGCACTCTGATAGATCGATGTGATCAAAACCGACCGTGGCCGTGACCGCGTACTTTAGCTTCGGCATCGTATCCAAAACTTCTTTTGTCAGCGGGTACTGAGATCTGACAATCACGGCATCGGTGACTTTGAGACGTTCGGGGTCCGTGGTGACCGCGACATCAAACTGGGAATGACTTTTTAACCAGGCAGTTGCTTCGGCGGTGAAGCGATCGGCAATCGTGATTTTCATTTTCTCTCCGAGGTCGGGGACGTGATTCGCCAAGGCATCGGTGCTTGGGTCAAAATGCGGCGTGCTTTTTCAATTCCAGTTTTCATTTTTTCATCTGAGACGGTGCCCGGTTTCATTTCATTGAGACTCACTGCGATTGCGGAAAGTGCGCGGATCAGATCTTCGTCTGAAATGTAACCCATGTGACCGATCCGAATAATTTGTCCTTTGAGTGAATCTTGACCGCCCATCAGGACAAGTCCGTGGTTTTTTTCAAGACGATTTCGCCATTCGTTTCCGTCGATTCCTGGCGGAGCCAGAATTGCAGTCAATGTCGGCGAAGAGAAGGATCCATGAGCCGTTAATATCTCAAGTCCCATGGCGCGAACTCCGAACCTTGTTGCGCGAGAAAGCGCCGAGATTCGTTTGTGAATTTCGGTGAACCCAGAAAAACTATCGACCGACGTCAGCACTGCATCCAAAGCTCGAATTAGCGGAACGGACGAAGAGAAGTTTGTTTCGTTTCGGCCGTTGGCCTTTTTTTCGTCACGGATATCGAAATAAAATCTTGGGCAAGAGGCGTCTGGAATTTTTCTCCAGGCGCGCTGACTGAATGAAACAAAAGAAAGACCTGTGGGAAGCATGAAGGCTTTTTGACTTCCTCCGACGATGCCGTCCAGATCCCAAGCGTCCATCGGAAGTTTCACGGCTCCAAGGGCCGTAATGCCATCGACAAGAAAAAGAGCCTCCGGCAAATTCACACGAATCGTTTTTGCCATTTGTTTAATGGGGTGCAAAATTCCCGTCGAAGTCTCGCACGCCTGTGATAAAATGATGTGGGGTTTCGCTGAAAGACCAGTCAGCCAACCTTCGAATTTTCGAAGGTCCACAGATTCACCCCACGGCACATTGAATCGTTCAACATTCGCGCCGTAGGCCGACGCCATTTCGCTCCAGCGTTCGCCAAATTTACCCGAAACAACACAGGCCACAGTTTGGCCAGGGCTTAAGCAGTTGACGAGGAGCGATTCCATTCCGCCGCTTCCTGTCGATGTGTGAAGAAAAGCCGGCTCGGCCGTTTCAAATATTTTAGGCAATTTTTCGAGCACACGTGTGAGACATTTTTGAAAATCCACGGTTCGGTGATGCTCGATCGGCCGACTCAAGGCCTCAAGAACTTGCGGAGGCACAGGGACCGGGCCCGGTGTCATTAAAAGCGGCGTTTGGTCGGATGATTTTTTTAGTGAAGCTGGGACGTCCTGCATGTGGTGCCCTCGTTGAGTGCTTGAATACTCAGAGCGTCACCGCTATCGTGATCCGCATGCGAAGTCGAGTGAAGTCCACAAAAGCGTGCATCGCCGTTCTTAGGAGCCTCGCTTTTTCGGGCCTAATTTTGGGGTTTCTGGCGGGCCTCGTCGGCTGCGCCTACTCGATGGGAATGGGCGATCGCCGTCTTCCTGAAGGCTACACGCTGATTGCCATTCCGGTTTTCAAGAATTCGACTCAAGAGGTCGGCGTCGAAGTGCCTTTCACCAACGCTATGATTCGCGAGCTTGAGCGCTCACAGATCGCACGGGTCGTCGAAAAAAGTGCGGCGCAAGTCGTGCTTGAGGGTGTGATCGACCAGATCACTTATGCCGTCGCGAACCAAACGGCGTGTTCGGCGGCCCCGTGCCCGATTCCAATTCCGGACCTAACAGTTCTCAATACCGAGTACCGTATTTTGGTGACCACAAGCTTGCAGCTGCGCCGGGTTTCCGACAGCAAAATTCTTTGGTCGGAGAAGTTCGAGACTCAGAAAAGCTATTTGGCTCCGAAGATCGGTCTTCAGGGCCTGAATAGTGCGAATGCGCTTTACAATCACAGCGCGCGGCAAGAAAACTTAAGTTCAATGGCTGGCGACTTGATGGCTGAAGCTCATGGCCGATTGACCGAGAATTTTTGATCTGGAGTTTGTATCGTGGCGGCTTCAGACTGGACCTACAATCGACTGACTCAAACTCTAAAAAAAGGCGAATTCGCGCCTCTGTATCTTTTGTTCGGCGAAGAAAACTTTCTGACAGATCGAGCGAAAGAAGAAATTATTGAAGCGGTCGTTCCGGAAGGAATGCGCGACTTCAATCTCAATCTTTTTGATGGCGCCGAGTGCGATGTCGCACGGGTCAGAGACGCTCTTGAAACATTGCCGATGATGTCGCCGAATCGCCTCGTTGTTTTGATCAACTCGCATCAGTTGAAAGACAAAGAGTGGGAAGTTCTTCAACCTTTGATTGAAGCGCCTCACCAGGGAACAGTGCTCGTTTGCGTTTCGTCCAAAGTCGATCGGCGGAAAAAGCATTGGAAGAAACTACTTGAGGCGGGTGTCGCTCTTGAATGTAAGCGCCCCTATGACAATCAAATCCCCGAGTGGATTGATTTCTTGGCCAAACGCCATGCTATTGAATTCGATCAAGAAGCTTCGTCAGCACTTCAGCAAGTGGTCGGCACCAATCTGTCGGATCTTGATGGAGAAATTCGAAAGCTCTCGATTTATTGCGGCGGGAATCAAGCAGCAGCAAAAAAAATGACTTCGCCCACAGAGTCGCAAAAATCAGAAGCGCGCAAAACTGTTCGTGCGTCGGTCGACGACGTCATGAAAGTCGCGTCGCGAGTTAAAATCGAGAGTGTTTTTGATTTTGCCGACGCTGTCGGAAAAAGTGACCGCGCGCGCGCCCTCTATTGCCTCGCGAATCTTCTTGATCAAGGACAAAACGAGGTCGGAATTATCGCGCTTGTCGCAAGGCATGTTCGCATTTTGCGGTCGATGATCGAAGGTCTGCGCGAAGGTCTTTCGGGGCAAAGATTGGCGGCAAAAGCCGGCGTCTCTCCCTATTTTGTTCGCGATTACGCCGATCAAGCGCGGCTCTGGACGCCGACAAAAATAGATCAGACCTTAGAGGCTCTTTTTGATACAGATCGCGCCCTAAAAACTTCGCCCGTGGTCTCTCACATTTGGCTTGAGAACTTTATCGTGCGGGTCTGCGGATAAATTTCCGCCAATGACGTGAAATGACCCTCGACCAAGGTCGAAACCAGCGTTCGTTGACCTAGGGACCTAGGGCATAAGCGCCGATAGGTTTTCATGACCTGGACATCTCAGCTGGCTCAGAAAAATCCACTCACCGGAATCGCTGCAAGGCGAACGCCGCGCCGTTCGTACCGGCGTCCCGTGGGTGTTCTGTTGTCAGGGCAATATGCGGTTGTCGAGGGTCGAAGTTTGTCTGAAGGCGGAGTGCTGTTCTCTTTAAAAAATATGAAAAACGAGCTGCGACTTCGACTTGATGACTTTCAAGTCGGAGCACGTGTTGCGATTTCGTTGATACTTCCCGCGGGGCCTGTGATGGTTCTTCGAGGTGTCGTTATTTATCATCAGGATGATTCGACCGCAGCCGCTGGGCCGGCAACGGCGATTGGCGTCAAATTTGACGTCGTTCCAATTCTTCAAAGACGTGAAATTCGAACTTACGTCAGTCAAAAACGCGCCGGCGAGCTCGATACCGAGGCCGACGCTGTTCCGCTTACTTCGAAGCGACTTTAGACGCTTGTTTTGAAAGACGGCTGAGCTTGCGTGCCGCTGTTTTGGCGTGAATCACACCTTTTGTCGCCGCTTTTGCAGCTTTGCTCATGTAAGCGCGAAGGGCTTCTTGAGCGCCTTTTTTATCGCCGTCAGCAATGGCTGTGCGGAGCTTTTTTTCGAACGTTCGAACTGACGAAAGTGCCGTCGTGTTGCGCTTGTTTCGTTTTACGCTCTGGCGAGCACGTTTTGCAGCGGACTTATGGTTTGCCAAGGAACTACCTCATCAATAACGTCTTTAATTGGATACGCGAGGACTTGGGCTAACATGCCCCGATGCAGCTTGGCAAGTGGGCCTGCCTGCCTAGAGGAGTAAAAGACTTGTGAGCACATCGGATCGTACGGCACCGCCCAAAAAGCCCACAAAGTCCGATAAGAGCTCGTCAAACCCGCGTAAAACCGAGTCCGCGGATATTTTTGGTGACGAATCGGTAGCCCCGTTGGTCGATACGGGAGTCGGGCCGGGCGGGCATTCGCAAACTGAGCGTCGGGCCGTAACGGCAGCGGCCTTTGTTTTCGCCTTGGGGACTTTTGCCTCCCGAATTTTGGGTCTCATTCGCGATCGCATGACGGCGCAGTATTTTTCGCCGGAAATTCGCGACGCTTTTATCGTCGCTTTTCGGCTCCCGAATATGTTTCGTCGTCTGTTGGGCGAAGGTGCACTTTCGGTCAGCATGATTCCGGTTCTCGTTGAACTTCTGACAAGGAAAACATCCTCCGACCTCGACGCGGAAGAGACGCGGGCGGCGGCCCGGCGCCTGGTGGGTTCGATTTTCACTTTGCTTTTGACGATCACGACATCGCTTTCGCTTTTGGCTGTGATTTTCATGGACGACATCATTCGCTACATGGTCAGCGGCGAGGGCTACATGTCGGTCCCGGGAAAGTACGAACTGACCGTCGATCTTGCGCGTATCATGTTCGGGTTCCTCATTCTAATCACGATGTACGCCTTTTTCATGGCGATCCTAAATTCTCTTAGAAGGTTCGCGCTCGCGGCGGGCGCACCGACGATGTTCAATATCGCAATGATTTCGGCGGCACTTTTGTCGCGCGAAATCGCCACGCCGGAAAAAGTTCTCGCTTGGAGTGTCATCGCCGGTGGATTTCTTCAAACGGCGATCTTGATCCCTTCAATCGTGAAGGCTGGCTATTGGCCGAAACTTTCGTTTCTCTGGAAGGTGAATGGAGTCTGGGTTCCCTTCTGGAAAGTCGAAGAAGTTCGCAGGGTTTTTAAGACCATTGCGCCAAGTCTTTTTGGACTGAGCATCGTGCAGTTTTCCGGCATGATTAGCGTTTATTTCGCAAGTCGGCTTCCTCAGGGATCTCATTTTTATCTTTACTGTGCGGACCGCGTTTTGGAGTTACCGCTTTCGATTTTCGCGGTGAGTGTAGGCTCAGCGATTTTACCGACACTCTCGGCCCAGTGGGCTCGAGGGGACCGCGATTCGATGACTTCAACATTGTCACACTCTCTTCGGCTGATCATGTTCGTCGCACTTCCGTCGGCGCTTGGCATGTTCATGCTGGCGCAACCGATCACGGAAGTTTTGTTTTTAGGAAAAGAATTTAAGTACCAAGACGCATTGGCGACAAGTGAAGTGATCCAAGTTTATTCGATCGGACTTTTGTTCACAGCGACCACACGAATCTTGGCTCAAGGTTTTTATTCCATGGGTAACACCTGGTACCCGGCAATGGTCGGAGTGATTACATTGATCGTGCATCTGATTTTCTCGTGGGCCGGAACAATGACCTTCGGTCTCAAAGGTCTCGCCGCCGCCTCCATTTTTTCAAGCGGAGTGAACCTCGTAATGCTAGCGGTAGCCTACGGCCGCTGGGTGGGTCCATTGGGTTGGCCCATGATCTTCGGCCGCCTCGCAAGATTCTCAGTCGCGGGGGCCGCGCTTGTCGCAGGCTGCCTCATCTACGAACCCCTCATCAACGAATTAGGATCGCGCTTTGTCTCAAGAACATTTGCCTTACTTGTTTCGATTCTCGTTGGCGGTGGACTCTACATGGCCGCTGCCGCTGCAATGGGCCTCGACGAATACAAAGAAACAACAGCAAGGTTCCTCGACAAACTCATAGCGAAATTTCGAAGCCTAAAAAGAAACCGAAAATAAAAGCTGACTCCAAAATACCGCCGAAGTCTGTCCTCAAGCGATCGAGAAAAGTGAAACGATCGAACTAGAGTGAGGTTCGCGGCGCCTTCCCCCTTTTATCCGCGACCTCCGAATCGGGAAGCCCGCGTAAGCGCGGGCCGAGGGCCTGGATGGCCCGAGCCGAGGCGGTAGAGGGAAGGATGCCCGTGTCGCGGAAAAAGGGGGAAGGCGCCGCGAGCCTACACCGCTTCGAGGGCTTTAATTATTCGAGGACTAATCCTTGTACTAACGATGCGTCGACTGTTTCTACTTGCGGTATCTTCAGCTCCTGCATGTAGCCAAGAACTAATGCGAGATTCGTTACGTCGGTCGCTGCATAATCGCTTTCGAGTTCTTCGTCGCTGCGTTGCGCTCGCTTTGGAAGAGCTTCTGCGAGGGCTTTTGCGGTGAATGCGGTTTCGCCTTTCAAGAGGCCCGCTTCTTTTTCGACTTGTTTTAGAGTTGAGATGGCTAGGACGCCGCCGATGCCTATCCATCGTGCTGTGGGGGCTTTCTTTTTTAGGCTTGTTGAAACGTTTTCTTTGGCGTGCTTTTTTGCCATTGCTACGGCGGCGCGGTGTCCGTTTTTAAGTGGGTTGGGTGAGCCTTCTTTTTTCTTTTGAATTTCCATCAGCACGCGGTTTTTGAAAGAGACTGACGCCAAATCTCCAGTGAAGAGTTCGGACTGTGACCAGATTTGCATTGAACCGCCGCCGATATCCCACACAAAAACTTCAGATGTGGCTTTCGCTTCGGGTGCAAGAGCTGCGATCGCCGAGCGGGCGCCGGCTGCGGCCTCTTCATTTTGCGAGAGAATCTGAATATCGAAGCTTGTTGGTGGAAGATTTGTTTTTTCGCTGACGCGCGATTTTGTGGCCGTGGAAATTGCTTGGGCGGCGGCTGGGCCATTCTTGGCTTTTCTGAAAGCGGCTGTTGCGACGATCGTGAGTCGGTCGAGACCTTTTGAATTCATTGTCTCGATAAGAGTGGCTATTTTTGCGGAGGCATCTGTGATGGTCATCGGTGGAATTTCGTCAGTGCCGCTGGACTGAGTGGCGTCGGCGAACGAAATTTTCAGTCGTTCGTCGACGAGCTTTTCAACAACTCTCTTTGGCGTCTGACAAATATCGACGATGACAGCCAATCCTTTTGTCGTTCCCGATCCGATGTCGACCGCTGCGTGACGTTTCAGGCAGGGGTCTTGAGCCAACTTCGGAGCCGCCGCGCAGCCCGCAAGTAAAAGTGAAAGGACCATTGAAGCGAAGAATTGTGATGTCGTAGCGAATTGAGTCTTCATAACTTGAGCTCCTCTTTTTTGGCGTCTTGCCAGAGTTCTTCCAATTCATCTTGTGATCTTGAGTCCCAATTTCGACCGTCGGCCTTGGCGCGAGTTTCGGCGAGCGATCTTAAAATTCCAAAGCGCCGTTCGAAGCGCTCGTTGGCATCGCGGAGGCATTGCTCCGCATCGAGTCCTCGGTGACGCGCCAGCTGTGCCACCGAAAAAAGCAGATCTCCGATTTCACATGCGACAGGATCCCGCGAAATACCGTGGCCGACATCTTCCGTCGCAACGTAAACTGGCGATGGGCTGTCTTTGAGAGCTGATTTAACTTCCAAAAGCTCCTCGTCCACTTTTGCGAGCACACCTTGCCAGTGCGGCCAATCAAAACGAAGCCGTTTTGTTTTCTCGCCAATTTTCGAGGCACGCGAAAGCGCAGGGAGAGCTTTGGGGATTTCAAAGCTGAAAGCCGAGGGAGCCGCCGAAGGCACGTCACCGGCCGTAGGCAGTCCACCAATGGTGAGGTTCTTTTTTTCCTCGGCTTTGATCACTTGCCAACGATCGAGCACGTCGCTGCTGGTCAGCTTTTCGGATGTACTTTCAGCTGAATTTTCTGAACCGGATCCAAAAACGTGAGGATGCCGCCGAATCATTTTTTCAGAAATGGTGCGCACAACGTCGTCGGCCGAAAACCTCGCGGTCTCGCTCGCGATCTGAGCATGAAGCACCACTTGCAGCAGAACGTCTCCGAGCTCGTCGAGCAGGCTTTTGTCATCGCCCGACTCGATGGCGTCCACCAGCTCGTACGTCTCTTCAATCGCATATTTTGCGAGCGAGCGATGAGTTTGTTCACGGTCCCACGGGCAGCCGTCGGGAGCTCTAAGTGCCGCTATAATAGTAATCAGTTCGTTCCAGTTCGCGTTCACATTTGCGTTTATTGGGTCCGTAGTTTTTGATTTCGTCTCGGTCATAAGGCTAGGTCCCATAGGTAGGGTTTGAAGTCGAGTGGTGCGCTTCGCGGCGAACGTCTCGAATAAACTGAACACGGACTGGCGGTTGGCCCAGACTCGTTGGTAAACAGTTGTGGCGGCGTCAAGACGCATACGCTTTGCTATGAAACTTGGAGTATGATTGATGTGTGTGTGAAGTAGGAGCGCGATGAAATCCGGAAAATCTGGAAAGTCTAAATTTTCAAAATCGGGATTTTCAAAATCCGGCGGTTCGAAAGCGGGCAGTCGAGAGGCGCTTCACGCGCGTTCGCATTACATCGATCATTCCATGCAATTTCTGGATTGGGTGAATGAACTTGGTTTTGAGAAAACTTGGTTTGGTTCGCTCATTGCGGATCTGGATGAACGTTTGCAGCTGCGCCGACTGGCGGGACTTTTCATTTTCGCGCTGCTGCTCTCCTTTTTGCTTTTTAACGACTTTGATTTTTCTTTCTCCTCTCGTGTGGGAGAAACCGTCAATCGCGACATAAAGAGTCCCGTTTCTTTTGAGATTGTCGACGAAGTTTCTACGGAGCAAAAAAAACGTGCGGCTGAAATCGCAGTGACTCCTGTCTTCGATTACGATCGAGGCACTCACGACGAAATTTATGGTCGAATTTACAGTGCCTTCCGCCGGGGCCGTGACGAAATGCGCGGAATAGTACTGCCTAAAGACGAATTCAAACGCTGGGACCAGATGAAGAAGCTGATGGGAACCCAGCCACAGTTTGAAAAGCTCATCGGGCACGCTGTCTCTGAACCGGTGTATGAGTGGCTTATTGAAAATCGATTTTCGCCGCGCATTGAGGCGGCGCTCACGGATCAAGTTGACCGTTGGTCACAGATGAAGATCGTCGAAAATTTGAACCAGACGCTGACGCCAGGAGTTCGAGAAATCCTTCTTCGTGAAGTGACTCGAAATGGACGGGGCCGGGAAGCACTGAGTTCTGTATCCGACCTTCAAGACCTTCGCGACGATGAAGGTTTGGGGTTTAAGACCGTCCTGAAAAAGCGCGGATTTTCAGCCGCCGACGAAAGGCTCTATGAAGAACTTGCCCGCCGAGTGATTCGAGCGACGGTGACACCCAACCGTCAGGAGACAGAGACGCGGCGTGAAAAGGCTCGGGCCGAAGTTTTACCCGTCGTCATATCCGTAAAAAAGGGCCAAGTTATTTTGCCAGAAGGGTCGGTTGTTCAGCCGATTCATAAAACACTTTTCAATCAGATTGAATCTCAGCGAAGTGATCGCAATCGAAAGCTGGTTTCGCTTGTGACCGCGATTATGTTTGTCGTGATGGCGTTGGTGTTTTTCTCTTACCTTCGTCGTTTCACATTGAATCGCGTGAGTGTGAGCACCAAAGATCTTGCGATCATGGGCGCGGTCACACTGATCGTCGCCATTGTGACGAAGTTTTTTATTTTCCTCACGAACTCGGCCTTCACTTCGCAATTTGGTTCGATGATCCCCGAGCAAGCCTTCATGTACGCGGCGCCCGTTGCGACAGGCACGATGCTCGTGGGGCTTTTGATTGTCTCAGGTGAAGTCGTTTGGATCTTCTCGCTGTTTTTAGCGGTGGTCCTTGGTGTCATGGTTGACTTCAAACTCTCGTTTGTTCTTGTCTCTGTTGTCGGTGGGCTTGCGGCCGCGCGCGGCGTTTTTAAATTCAAGCGACGAAACGATCTTTACTGGGCCGGAGTGAGGACCGGAGCCGTGAACGCTCTCATGGTTCTACTTGTAACAACCATGATTTCTCGCAGTGACGAGAATTTCTATCAATTGCTTCTGTGGTCGGTGCCTGCGGGATTTATTTCCGGAATACTTTCAAGCCTTCTGGCCTCTGCTCTGATTCCGATGCTTGAGACCGTCTTTAATTCGACGACAGACGTTGCGTTGATGGAGCTTGCGAATCTCAATCATCCACTTTTGAAGGAGATGATCGTTCGCGCGCCGGGAACTTACCATCATTCCTTGGTTGTAGGCTCGATGGTTGAATCGGCCAGTGAAGAGATCGGTGCCAATCCGCTGCTCGCCAAAGTGATGAGCTATTATCACGACATCGGAAAAACCGAACACGCCCAGTATTTTATTGAAAATCAAAAAGCCGGCAACAATCCGCATGATCATTTGAGTCCGAATATGTCGAAGACGATTTTGATCGCTCACGTCAAAGACGGCGTCGAGCTGGGGCTTGAGTACAAACTTGGAAAGCCAATCATTGACGGCATCGTTCAACATCATGGAACGACGCTCATTCAGTTTTTCTACAATCGTGCCGTTGAAAACCAAGATGAGACGATCGACGAAGTTCAAGAAGAGGATTACCGTTATCCAGGACCGAAACCACAGTTCCGCGAAGCGGCTTTGATTATGCTCGCCGATTCGATCGAGGCGGCGTCGCGGTCTTTGGACGAGCCAACGCCCATGCGACTCCAGAATATCGTGAAGAATATCATTCAAAGAAAGTTCATGGATGGCCAGCTGGATGAGTGCAATCTCACGCTGAAGGATCTGTCGATTATCGAAGAGGCCTTCATACGAGTTCTCCTTGGCATTTATCACCAGCGCATCGACTATCCGAAGCGAGCCGGCGGAGGCGCAGGCGAAACCGCAACTGCGTCGTTCACGGGTCGCGGCAATGCCTAAAGAAACGAAACCGAAAACGAAACCGAAACGAAGATCAAAATTATACGAGCCACTGACGCTCGTGTTCGTTCGATCCGTGGACGACCGCATCCCTCGTGTTTTTTTAAGCCGTTGGGTGGACCACATTGTCCGGCACCTTTCATCGATGCCGCTCTCGAGTGTCGCTGATCGGCGACTTCGGGCGTGTTCTGAGCTGACCTTGGTGTTTACTTCAGAGCTAGAAATTCAGCGTCTCAATCGTGAATTTCGCGGCAAGAATAAAGCGACTGACGTTTTGTCGTTCGCGCCAACTGACGAAGGTTCGCTCGGCGAGCTTGTGTTTTCTCTCTCGGTCCTTCGGAAACAGGCCGGCGAACATGGACTCACGATGAATCAGGAACTTGGATACATGGTGCTCCACGGTGTGCTGCATCTTTTGGGATATGATCATGAGACGTCGCCGCGAGAGGCTCGACGGATGTTCGAGCTTCAAGATAAGGTCTTTGACGCTGTCTTAAGCCGTTGGTAAGAATTTTTCATGAGCGTCGTGACACAATCTTCCGAGTATAAAAGTCGCATTCTTGCGATCGTCGAGAAATCCAACGAACTTCGGGGGTATCTTTGACATCCCTCGCAAAGAAAAACAGCTTCAGTCGGTAACTTTGCAAAGCGAGAACCCCGCTGTTTGGGGCGATCCCGCCAAAATGCAAAAGATTAATAAAGAGAAGTCAGTTCTCGAAAAAGACATCGCCGCTTGGCGCGCGCTTTCTTCGCGCGCGGACGACGCCCTTGTTCTTTTGGAAATGGCGTCCGAGATGGACGATGAAACATCGTTCAGCGAGGTTATTTCCGAGACAGCAGCGCTGGAATCCCTCGTCCACGATTTAGAAATTAAGAAAATGCTGTCGGGCGAGCTCGATGCGAATTCGACTTATCTTTCTATCAATGCTGGCGCTGGCGGTACTGAGGCTCAAGATTGGGCCGAGATGCTTTATCGTATGTACATGCGCTACGGCGAAAAGCATGGGTTTAAGGTCGAAGAGATTGAACGGTCGGACGGTGAATCGGCGGGAATTAAGTCGGCGACGCTTCTCATCGAGGGACCTTATGCTTACGGTTATTTGAAAGCAGAAAACGGTGTCCATCGGCTTGTGCGCGTCAGTCCGTTTGACTCCAATGCTCGTCGGCACACAAGTTTCGCGTCCGTCTTTTGTTGGGCGGAAGTCGACGACGATATCAAGATCGACCTCAATATGGCCGACGTCAAAGTCGATACGTATCGCGCTTCGGGTGCGGGTGGACAGCACGTCAACAAAACGGATTCAGCCGTTCGTATGACTCACATGCCCTCGGGCATCGTTGTTCAGTGTCAGAACGAACGATCGCAGCACTCCAACCGCGACCGTGCGATCAAGATGTTAAAAGCGGCACTTTATGAGCGCGAAGTTGAAGCGCGCAATAAGGCCAAAGACGAAATGAACTCCGTGAAAAAAGAAGTCACATGGGGCTCTCAGATTCGGTCGTACGTTATGCACCCTTATCAGTTGGTGAAGGATCACCGAACGCAGCACGAGACAAGTCAGGTGCAATCGGTGATGGACGGTTCGCTGGACGATTTCATTTATTCCTACTTAAGAAATCCGATCAACGACCGCGTTTCATCGTCGTCACTTCCGGGCGATGAGTGACCGCGTGAAATTGCGACTTTGGCTGGCGGCACGATTTCTTTCTCATGGGGCAACGGCGGCTGGTGCCAAAGGCGACGGCGAACGCCTTTCATGGTGGGCTCGATCGGGACTGAGATTTGGACTTCCGGCGACACTCTCGATTGTCGGTCTCGCCATCGGTGTCGCCTCGCTGACGGTGGCGATGGCTGTGGTGAGTGGATTTGAATCGACACTGAAAAGCGCGCTGATTGATGTCTTTGGTCATATTCTCGTCGTAAAGCGCGGCGAGGACCAGCTCTCGCTTCCTCAAGCCACACGAAGAATCAAAGAGGCGCTCCCGGATTTTGTGAGCGTCACTCCGTTCATTACACTTGAAGCCATCGTCGTCGGAAAACAAAAACTCACGGGCGTTGTGATTCAAGGGATTGACCCGGCCACGGTCGAAAGTGTGCTGAGTCTAAAAGCCCGCGTGATTCGCGGTGAATTCGTGGTGGGGCGAGAACGTCGCAGCGGAGGAAGTCGACCAGAGTCATCCGCTCAATCTCCGGCCAAAGCCTTGGTCGGAAAAGCATTGGCGCGGCGATTTGATTTGCAAGTCGGCCAAACATTTCGCGCTGTGCTGCCGAAACCCAGTGCTCAAGATACGGCGTCTTTTGTTTCGACGATAGCGACGTTTGAAGTTTCTGGAATCATTGATTTCGGCAAAGCGGATTACGACGAACGGACTGTTGTAACATCACTGGAAGAGGCGAGAGCTCTTGGAAATCTCAGCGTTCCCTTCACGGGACTTCGGGTGCGTCTTAAGGAGGCCGATCGCGCCTCGCAAGCGGCTCTCGATTTGACAAGAGCGCTTGGAACCTCCTGGTGGGTGATGGATTGGTCAGAGGGGAATCGCAATTTTTTTCGCGCTATCAAGTACGAGCGAGTCGCGATTTTTTTCGTTATTCTTATTATGGTCATCGCCGCGAGCTTTAACGTTGCGAGCAATATTTTTATCGGTGTTTTAAGAAGAACTTCAGAGATTTCAATTCTTCGAGCGCTCGGTTTTTCGAAAAAAGATATTGCGTCGCTTTTTCGCCTTCAAGGGTTGCTGTTCGGAGTGATCGGCGTGGCGACGGGGCTTCTTCTGGGTGTTGTTCTTGCCGCGCTCTTTGTATGGGCTCAAGGGGCGTTTCAATTGCTTCCCGCGGAAGTTTATAAGCTCAACAAAATCGGAGTTGAGTTTAGTGTGCTGGATGTCTTTATCGTGGTCGTTACGGCCATTTCGATTTGTGTGTTGGCATCATTGAGCCCGGCGGCGCGCGCAGCTCAGCTGGATCCGGTTGAGGGGTTACGACATGAATAGTCTTTTGGAAGCTCGAGGCGTGACGAAATCGTATCCGATGCCTTCGGGTCGGTTGGAAGTTTTAAAAGGGATCGACCTGACGGTCGAAAAAGGCGAAGCCATCAGTATCGTCGGTTCAAGTGGTGCAGGGAAAAGCACTTTGCTTCATATTCTTGGCACCTTGGATCGACCGACGTTGGGTAAAGTTCTTCATCGCGGAATCGATCTCACAAAAATGTCCGACGACGAAGTGGCAGCTCATCGAAACGCCACGATGGGATTTGTGTTCCAGTTTCATCATCTTTTGGCGGAATTTTCGGCGCTCGAAAATGTGGCAATGCCGCTGCGAATCGGGGGCGAGCCGCCGCTGGTCGCTCTGCGGTCCGCGGAAGAACAGCTGGTACAAATGGGCCTTAAAGACCGACTGCATCATCGCCCGAGTGAGCTCAGCGGAGGCGAGCAACAACGAGTCGCGATTGCGAGATCGATTGTGCGCAAGCCTGAGATACTTTTTGCGGATGAACCGACGGGAAACCTCGATACGCAGAACGCGGCGCGCATTCAGGATCTGCTGTTTGAGCTTCGAGAAAAGTTGGGCCTGACACTCGTCGTGGTCACTCACGACACCGCTTTTGCCGCTCGTTTTCCCCGAGCTCTTCGAATGCGCGACGGCCAGTGGGAGTCGAGGAATTTTTGACAACGCTTCTCCGCACGTACTAGGCTTTCGTCTTAATCCGCAGCACCAAGAAAATGTGTGCGCAGCATAGAGCCGCGCCTCAGCTGTGGAACTCGCGGAGAGAGGGCTTCAACCTGAACGGCATCCCGAACACCTTTCGAAAAGCGATTCTTTCTATTTCAGCGACAATGTGTGCGGTGCTTTTTAGCGCGACGACACTGACGCCAATGGCGGACGCACAGACTCCGGCGGCACCGCCAGTCTCTGCGGCACCTGCGGCGAAGAGAACGGCAACACCGGCTCAGAAAAAACCGACTCGACGAGTTGCGCCCCGACCATCGAACCGAACGCGCGCTCTCCCTCGCGCGGTGAGAAAAGCTCGACCCGCGCCATCGGCGCCAGGCGCAGTTCGTTCGGCTCAAGGGCCGGTTGTTCAAAAGATCGTCGTCAAAGGAAACAAGAAAATTGAAGTCGATGCCGTTGTCGCCAAGCTTGTCACAAAAGTCGGTGAGGCATTTTCTGACGAGACCGCGCGGCAAGATATTGAGGCTCTTTTCAAAACGGGATTCTTCTACGACGTCATCGTAGAGAAAGCGCCGCTAGAGAGTGGTCTTCAGGTCACATACACAGTGGTTGAAAAACCGTCGGTCGTTGAAATTCTATTCACCGGTAACGACGAGATTGATTCGACCGAGCTCAACACCACGGCGGCCATTAAGCCCTATGAGATCTTGAACATGGGCCGCGTCCGCGACGCCGTCGAAAAGATCCAGAAAATGTACGAGGACAAAGGTTTTTTCTTGGCTCGAATCACCCCGAAGATCGAGCCAGCAGGGACCGATGGACTTGGCGAACAAGCCGTTCGCCTTACTTTTGAGATTCAAGAGAATGAAAAAGTAAAAGTGAAGCGCATCACGATTCTTGGAAATCGCCAGATGCGAGACGGTAAAATTAAGGGACTTCTTCAGACGCAAGAGGGCGGCTTTTTTAGCTTCGTTTCTTCAAGCGGTTCGTACAAACAAGACGCGTTTGACCGAGACGTTCAGTTGATCAATTACCTCTACTTCAATGAAGGTTACGTTCAGGTCAAAGTCGACCGCCCACAGGTCTATGTAACGCCGGATAAAAAGGGCATTTACATTACGATTCGTGTGGAAGAGGGCGAGCGATTTAAAGTTGGAACCGTCGATTTTGCGGGCGATCTTTTGTTCTCAAGAAGCGAACTGGAAGAGTCCGCAGAGATCGACCAATCAGAGTGGTACGCGCACGAAACGTTGCTGAAAGACATTCGAACGGTTCAAGCGAAGTACGGCGATCTTGGTTACGCCTATGCGAACATCATTCCGCGCACGCGCATTCGCGAAAGTGACAAAGAAGTCGATCTGACGTTTGAAATCGACAAAGGCAACAAGGTCTATTTTGGCCGTATCAGCGTCGTCGGGAACTCGAAGACTCGCGACAAAGTTGTTCGCCGCGAACTTCTGGTGAACGAGGGCGAGCTATACAACGAAACTCGTCGTCGCGAATCGCTCGAGAACGTGAAGCGTCTTGGGTATTTCGATGACGTAAATTTCAACGCATCGACGCCCAGTGAAAACCAAGACCTCATGAACATCGACATCGTCGTGAAAGAACGAAACACCGGCTCGATTCAAGTCGGCGCTGGTTACTCGACGTATTCTCAGTTCATCTTTAACGGCCAAGTGAATCAGATCAATTTGTTCGGTAAGGGTCAGCGTCTTGGCGTTTCGATCGATCTTTCGAGCAATCAATCGCTCTTCAATTTGAATTTCACCGAGCCTTATTTCTTGGATACCGAGTGGTCGCTAGGTTTTGATGCTTATCAGTCGAAGCGAACGACCGCCGAGTACGAAGAGACGAAAAAAGGCGGAGCGATTCGTGTCGGATATCCGATCACACGGTTCCTGCGCACGTTCTTGCGATACAAGCTTGAGTCGGCCGAAATTCTTTTGGATCCAACCTACGGCGACGAAGATCTCTTCCCAGTGCCGGGCCCCATCAACGGTCCCGATCCGCAGGGAAATCCGAATGGCGTCACGTCGTCGGCTACGTTCACTCTTGAATATGACAAACGAAACGACCGCTTCACACCGACAAAAGGTGTCTATGCGTCGGGTTCGCTTGAGTACGCAGGACTTGGTGGGGATCAGAATTTTACAAAGGGACTTTTCACGGGCCGCGTTTACGAGCGCATCGTCTGGGATGTCATCTTCCGAAGTAACTTGTCCTATGGGTTCGTTCGGTCCAACGAGCCGGGGCGTGAGCCGCCATTCAACGAACTCTTCCTTCTTGGAGGCGCGAATTCGCTTCGAGGTTTCAATTGGTTCTCGGTCGCTGAACGAAAAAAGTCGGCACGAGTGCGCCAGCGTTTGATCGACCAGGGGCTTCCACCAGAGACGGCGGATATTCGTTCGAACCGTCCTTTCGGCGGTACCGAGCAGCTGTTCTATCAAGGGGAGCTTGAGTTTCCATTGATCCAAGAAGCTGGCATCAAGGGCGTCGTCTTTTTCGATATTGGACAAGCCAACAATGTGATTTCAGCGTCGGAGTTTAGAAAGAACGTCGGATTCGGTTTCCGTTGGTTCTCGCCGATTGGACCGCTTCGATTCGAATGGGGCTTCCCACTGGATCGTCGTCCCGAATATGAAGAGCCCGCCGTGGTCTTTCAGTTCGCGATCGGTTCACCGTTTTAAAGATTTGGAATTGATTAACGAGCGACAAGAGTTTGTCGTTCTAAAAGGAGTGCAGCGTATGACGTCACGGAATGAAATGAAAGTTAGCTCGGTGGCAAAAGTTCTTGGAGCTTTTGTCATGGTTTGCGGTCTTGTCGGGGTATCGAACGTGGCTTTGGCGCAAGACGCAGGCGCGAAAGTTGGAATTGTCGATATCGAAAAAGCGATCAAAGCGACAGCGGCGGGTCAGAAGATGACAAAAGATCTTCAAGGCGAGTTTGAAAAGAAAAAAAACGAGTTCCAAAAGCGCGACACAGATCTTCGTAAGATGTTTGAAGATCTTGAGAAAAAGAAATCTCTTTTGACCGAAGAAGCGCGCCAGAAGAAAGCCGGAGAACTTCAGCAAGAGCAGATGAAGTTCCAAAAGGAAGTGGCGGAGAGCCAGACCACAATTCAGAAAAAAGAGCGCGATATGCTTGAGCCGATCGCAAAGAAAATGGAAGAGATCATCGAGAAGGTCGCTAAAGATGGATCTTACACTGCGATCTTGGATCGTCGCGCGATTCTTTGGGGGTCAAAAGCCGCTGATCTTACAGACGTGATCGTAAAAGAGTTCGAGAAAACTTCTAAGAAATAAGACAAAGAAGTAAATCTAGTCAGTAGCACTGGCGGGAAGTTCGAATGGCGGTAAAACCGGTTTATGATATCTCGGATATTTTGCGGATACTTCCGCACCGATTTCCTTTTCTTCTTGTCGATCGCGTGGACGTTCTTGATCGCGATCTGAAGGCGAAAAATCGAGTCGGATGGAAGATTCGCGCGATAAAAAACGTGACCATCAATGAACCCTTTTTTCCGGGCCACTTTCCTCATCGGCCCGTTATGCCCGGTGTGCTTCAGATTGAAGCCATGGCGCAGGCGGGCTGTCTCACGGTCGTCGATCCCGACGGTCCCGAGATGGATGTCGCGATTGCCGGGATTAATAATGCTCGGTTTCGTCGGCCCGTCGTCCCTGGGGATCAACTGACTTTGACCGCTGAGATTACAAAAGACCGCGGTCAGATTATGGTTCTCAAATGTCAGATGCTGATCGACGGCGATCTTGTGAGCGAGGCAGAGCTGATTGCCAAGGTCTTCCCGAAAGGTTCGTCATGAGTCAGATTCATCCCTCGAGTGTTATCTCTAAAGAAGCCGAAATAGCTGATGATGTCGTGATCGGACCTTTTTGTATTATCCGGGGACGCGTGAAACTTGGCCGTGGATGCCGTTTGGAATCGCATGTGAGCCTTGGCAGTGACTACGGCATCGTAGAAATTGGCGAGCGAAACGTTTTTAGCGCTGGTGCCGTGGTCGGTGGACCGCCTCAAGATCTCTCTTACCGAAATGAAGCAACGAAGCTTTTTATCGGAAATGACAATATGATTCGCGAAATGGTGACTATCAACATTGGCTCTCCCAAGCAAGGTTGGGGAACAACGCGAGTTGGAAGTCATTGCCTGATCATGGCCTATTCTCATGTGGCCCATGACTGCACGATTGGCGACCATGTTGTTATCGCCAATACCACTCAGCTTGCGGGCCACGTGATTTTTGAAGATCACGTCAAAGTGGGCGGTATCTGCGCTTTCAACCAGTTTGTCAAAGTCGGAAAGTACGCTTACATCGCTGGGGATTCGGCTGTGAATAAGGACATTTTGCCATTCACGATTGCCCAGGGAAAGTATGCTGTTATGCGAGCTACGAACCGCATTGGTATGGAGCGAGCGGGGTATTCGAAAGAAGACGTTGAGGGAATCAATCGCGCTGTCCGCATCATCACAAAAGGTGGAGACACCGTCGATGCATCGATTGCTCGAATCAAGCAAGAGTGCGGTGAGGGACCGGCCTTGGCGGACTTCATCGGATTTGCAGTTAGTTCCACGCGCGGTCTCGCGCTTTAAGGCCTGCACAGTATCGCGCTTAGAGGAAAGAAGTGGCAGCGAAAATGAATACGAAAGCTTTGCGGTGTGCCGTCGTCGGTGTTGGTTACTTGGGCCGATTTCATGCCCAAAAATACGCGAAGCTTGCAAGCCTCGCTGAGGGTGAGCCGGGCTGGGCCGGAGCCGTTGAATTTGTGGGCGTGGCCGACATGGATCCGGTGCGCGCGAAGTCGGTCGCGGACGAACTGAAGACATCGGTATTTTCGATCGACGATCTTTTGCGTAAAGGCCAAAATGGCGAGCTCGATGCGGTCACAATTGCGGCCAGCACGAGAGCTCACTACGAACTCACCAAAAAATTCCTCTCGGCCGGCGTTCACGTGAACGTTGAAAAGCCAATGACGTCCACTCTAGAAGAGGGTGAAGAGGTTGTTCGCCTGGCCAAAGAGAAAAACCTGATTCTTCAAGTCGGTCACGTCGAGCGGTTTAATCCGGCGCTTGTCGCCGCGAAAGAAAAGTTGAAGCGCCCCTTATTTATTGAGTGTCATCGCCTGGCGCCGTTTAAGCCTCGGGGTGTTGATGTCGATGTGGTCTTGGATTTGATGATCCACGACCTTGACGTGATTTTGTCGCTTGTGAAATCGAAAGTGAAATCGGTGTCCGCGGTGGGAACACCTGTGCTGACTCCGCTTGTCGATATCGCCAACGCGCGCGTTGAGTTTGAATCCGGAACGGTCGCAAATATTACCGCCAGCCGAGTTTCGCAGACGGCGACAAGAAAATTTCGCGTGTTTCAAGAAAAGCAGTATCTCTCGATTGATTTTGGTTCAGGCGATGTGAATCTCACCACCAAAACGGGCGGTGATTGGCCTGAAGATTTAGCCAGTGTGACTGACCCGGGCCAACTACCGCTGGAATTTGAACATTGGAGTCTTGAAAAAGGCGACGCCTTATTGTTTGAGACGACAGCGTTTGTAGAGGCGTGTCGCGGCGAAAAGTCCGTCACGGTGTCCGGCGCTGATGGTCTTGAAGCGATGCGATTGGCCAGCCGAATTCAAGATGCCATTAAAGAGTCGCTGCGGGTTCGAAACACTTCCTTAGGACTTGAGGCCTAGCGGTGGGACGAGTTTTGATCGTGGCGGGCGAGGCTTCGTCGAGTCTCTATGCTCAGCGACTGATCGAATTTTGGAAGTCTGACGCCCAGTCTTCAAAGCGGTCTTACGACTTATTCGGAGTGGGTAGTCCCGAGATGGAAGCGCTTGGTTTTAAGCGTCTTGGAAAATCGGAAGAGATGGCCGTTGTCGGTCTTCAAGAAGTGATCAAACATTTCCCTCTGATTCGGCGGGTGTATAAGGCATTGCTCGCCGAATGCGACCGTGAAAAACCGGACTTTGCTCTTTTGCTCGACTATCCCGACTTCAATCTTCGGCTCGCGAAAGATTTGAAGAAGCGCGGGATCCGCGTTGTCTATTATATCTCGCCCCAAGTTTGGGCTTGGCGAACAAGCCGCGTGAATCTCATTCGCAAAGTCGTTGATGAGATGCTTGTCGTGTTCCCGTTTGAAGCCCCGTTTTTTGCAAAACACGGCGTAGCTTCGACATTTGTCGGACATCCACTTTTGGATGAACTGGCGAGGCGCCCCGACGAATCGGCTAAACAAGCGAAAACTCACCGCGAGCGTTACGGCATCGCGCCCGACGAGATTGTGCTTGGGCTCATGCCGGGAAGCCGTGAGAGTGAACTTAAAAGTCATCTCGAAGAGCAATTGGCAGCGGCTGAACTTTTAGTCAGCCGCTATCCCAAAGTTCGGCCTGTGCTTTTGTGCGCTCCGACGATCACTCGTGAGCGCCTTCAAATGGCGACGTCGGACTTTTCGATGCCTCTTCAGATTATCAAAGAAGAGCCACTCGAGATGATCCAGCTGAGCGATATTCTTCTGGTCGCATCGGGTACAGCGACCTTGATGGTGGGGCTCATGGCAAAGCCCATGGTGATCATGTACCGAATGAATGCGGTCACGGCGTGGTTTGCGAAAAAGCTTGTCAAGCACACACGTTTTTTCGGAATGGTGAATTTGATTTTGGACCGCGAAGTCGTTCGCGAGCTTTTTCAAGAAGAGGCTTCGGCCGCAGGTATGGCGACGGAACTTGAAAAGCTGTTGCCGATAGAAAGTCGTCAAGCCAAAGCCTCTGAGCTTTTAGAACTTCGATTGCGGTTGGGTGAACGTGGCGCCACGAAGCGAGTGGCCGAACGTTTGGAGTCGTACTTCGCATCATCGTCTCGGCCAGGTTAATATGAGTCTTGTCCGCATCGCTGATACCATTTGGTTTCGCCAGATATTTGCTCCGCCGCTGGCGCTTTTGTCGCTGGTCTTTGAACTTGTCGTTCGTCTTCGGGCGACGTTGTACAAATGGGGCATTATTCCCTCAGATTCGTGTGGCGCCTTTGTTGTTTCGCTTGGAAACCTTCAAGCCGGCGGCACAGGTAAGACTCCCATCGCTGAATTTTTGGCGTCTCGTTGGCGAACTCGTACCAGGCTCGGGATTGTGAGTCGCGGGTACGGCCGGACCACGCGCGGATCTCACCGCGTGCCGACCCCGGGCGTTGGATCACGGGCCGAAAGAGCCGAAGCCGTCGCAAAATCAGCCGCACTTTATGGCGATGAACCAACACTTCTTTCCGAGCGCCTTGGAACCGATATTCCAATTCAAGTTGGTGAACGGCGATTGACGGCGGCCAGAGATTTAATTGTCAGTGAAGGTGTTCCGTTGATTTTGCTGGATGATGGATTTCAGCACATGGAGCTCAGGCGAAGTTTCGATTATGTTCTGATCGACCTTTCGGCGCCAGCTTGGCACTTCAGGCTTCTTCCTTGGGGTCGCCTCCGTGAGCCATTGGCAGCCCTCGACAGAGCGGACGCTGTTTTGCTAACAAAAACAGAGGGCCTTTCCGAAGAAAAAATAAAGTCCTTCGAACGCCAGATAAGGCGCATTGTCGATGTGCCGGTGATCCGGTTTCAGCAAGTGTTGTCGTGGGAGGGAGCCGAGCTTCAGCCGGGCGATAAAGTGATTGCTGTTGCGGGGCTCGCACGACCCGAAGTTTTTTTTGGACTGGTTCGCGCGCACTCATCAAAACCTGAACTTTTGGGGACCATCGCGTTTAAGGATCATCACGTTTTTGAGAGCGGCGATGTCGATCGGATTCTGGAATTGGCAAGATCTGTTCAAGCTCGCAAAGTCCTTGTCACCGAAAAAGATGCAGTGAAGCTCGCGGCTCTTTGGCCGAAAACTTCTACCGAAGGCGGTACAGCGAACGCTTTACCGACGGCGGACCTGGTTGTTTCGAGACTTGAAGTTCGTCCCGCGCGGGAGTTTGATAAAGAGCAATTGGAGCTCGTCGATGAAATCATTCTTGGGTCACTCCCAAAACCTAAACGCTAAGACCTTGGTTTTACGCGCCGTAAGTTCTGCGGGCCGAGCCGTCAGTTTTTTATTTGCAGTCCTACCGGCGCGAGTGCGCCTTTTCATCGGTGATGTCATTGGCGTCCTATGGTTCGATGTTTTCCGGATTCGTCGGAAAGTTGCCCTCGAGAACTTGAAAATTGCCTTTCCTGAAAAGTCTGAACACGACCGAATTGTGATCGCTCGAAACTCCTTGAGAAGTCTTGGTCGCTGTTTGACTGAGTTCTTTCTGTTTCCGTTTTTCAAGAGATCCGATGTTCCAAAATACTTCACAATTCACGGCCTAGAAAATCTGGAGGCCGCGCGCGCCAAAGACCGGGGCGTTTTAGTGTTGGGCTTACATCTTGGAAATGGTGATTTTGGTATCGCTGCGCTTTCTCGACTTGGGTACGAAATTTCATTGATCTCTAAGAACTTTAAAACCAAGTGGCTCAATGATCTTTGGTTCGGAATGCGAGCGCAGCACGGGACACAGTTCATAGCGCCGGAAAAAAGCTCGTTTCAGATTCTCCGAGCATTGAAGGGGAAGCGGACCATATTTTTTGTGCTGGATCAGTACATGGGGCCTCCCGTTGGGTGCCGTACAATGTTTTTTGGAAAAGAGACGGGAACTGCAATGGGTCTAGCTTTAATTGCTCAGCGAAGTGAAAGCCCGGTTGTTACGGCCTATACTTTTCGCGAGGCGGACGGTCGACATGTGATCGTGATTGGGCCCGAGATTCCATGGCAATCAAGCGTCACGTCGCTTGGCCAGGTTGCAAGGGATGAAGAAAACATAACTACCATGACTCAAGTCTATACGGATAAGCTCGAGGAGATTGTACGACGGTTTCCAGATCAGTGGATGTGGATCCATCGTCGATGGAAAAACTTCGGCTAAAATCAGACGTCTTGAGTCTGACCAGAAAGATTCAATGAAACTGCAAGCGCCCAAATTATTTTTCGCGATACTCGTCGTCCTGATGTTGAGCGGCTGTGCTGGAAGTATTCTGAAATTTGAAAATTCAGAGGCCGTTCTTCAAAACAAAGAGTTCGATACAGCCATCAAGGTAAAAGAGTTGGAAGAACCCGCGCCGGTCGCGGCACCGACCGAAGGATCGACCCAGGCGACAGGGACCGGTGATGGAAAACCGGCTGTGAGCTCGGCCCCCACGACGGTGGTTCCGTCATCAAAAGTCGCCGTAAAAAAAGCGACTCCGAAAAAGACGAAAAAAGGTAAAGCACTTCCTGTCGATACAACACCGAAGCCTCGCGAACCGCGAACGGAAGATGATGAAGGTTTCGTCGGGCGACGTCCGATCAAGGATCCGTACCGTGTTGGCGAAGAAGTGGTTTTAGATATCTCTTACTTTGCGCTTGATGCCGGTGAGTTGAAGATGCAGACCAGGTCATTTGTGGAAGTGAATGGCCGACGAGCATACCGCTTTCACGCGACAGCAAGAACCGTTTCGGTTTTTGAGAGCTTTTATAAGGTCGATGACTATGCAGAAACGCTGGTCGACTTTGAGACGCTTCTTCCTTTCAGCTACACTTTGGATGTCAAAGAATCAAAAGTCCTCAGAGACGCGCGAGCGGTGCATGAGACAGCCGCGGGACAACCTGGAAAAATGAAATTCTGGGATAAGAAAATCACCAAAGAAAGCGGCGTCGAGGAGCGTACTCTTGAGTGGGAGATGCTTCCCTACTCACAAAATATTTTCTCTGCGATTTGGTATCTTCGTGCTTTCACACTGACTCCGGGAAAAAAAATTAAGATCAATATGGCTCACGAAGGTGAAAACATCACGGTCACGTGCGAAGTTCTGCGGCGGGAAAAGCTCAGCACCTCTTTGGGTAAGCTCGACACCGTCGTCATCAGTCCCACGGCGGAAAAAAACGGACAGCCTCATAACATCGGTACGAATTTGTTTTGGCTGACCGACGACGACAGCAAACTCATGGTTCGCATGGAGTCGAAAATCAAAATCGGAAAAATTGTTGGATCGCTGTCGAGTCTCAAAAAGTAAACGCGCCGCCGTCCCCTTTTCCGCGACGCGCGCTTCCTGCGCTCGCCGCGGCGGCTCGGTCCATCCAGGACCTCGGCTCGCGTGGTCGCGAGCTCCCCGCCGCGGAGGTCGCGGAAAAGGGGACGGCGGCGCTTTGCTCGCCCGGGGCGTGGGGAGGTTTCTGTCTCGGTGGGTGTTTTGACTTTGGTCGGGTTCATTGGGGGGATTGGTTTTTCTGATCTAGGTCTTGTATTGAATTTCGTGGGGCTTCGTTACACTTAGATAATGGCGGCTCGCGATTGTCGGTTTTTTAATGGTTATAAGCCTTGTGGAAAAGTTGATTCGCTGGCGTCGGATTGTACCTCGGCTTGCGCTCACTATGATCGCCCCAGAAGCCGTGTTCTGCTGATTCATCTTGGGGCTTTAGGTGCGGTGGTTCGGTCCACGGCTCTTCTTCCGGGAATACGTCGCAAATTTCCAGGATGCCACATTACATGGGTGACTGAGGCTCCGGGAGATGTGCTTTTGCGCGAACATCCTCTAGTCGATCAGGTCATTGTTGCGGATCCCGACGGAATTATTGGCTTAGGCGCTTTGGAATTCGATGTGACTCTGGTCGTCGATAAATCATTGAAGGCTTCTGGTGTCTTGCGGGCCACCACTTCAAAGCGCGTCTTTGGTTTTGTGACCAATCCAAAAACAGGTGGCGTCGAGCCGGCAACGCCTGCGGCTGAAGAGGCGTGGAAGATCGGTCTTTCGAATCAATTAAAATTTCATGTGAACGAAAAAACAGAGACGCGTTTGATTCATGAAGCCTTGGAGCTGGGGCCTTGGCGCCGAGACCTTTACTCGCTTCATCTGAACGAACTTGAAGAGAAACAAGTCGAGGAGCGAAGAAGTGTCTGGAGGGACTCCGCCCACACGGCGCTGATCGGAATCAATACAGGCTGTGCTTCAACCATTGCTTACAAAAAACTCTCGATCAAAGGTCACGTTTTATTGCTTGAAAAAATCAATCGGCGCCTACCGACAGCGCGACTGATTTTGTTGGGCGGACGAGAGGACACTCTTCGCAATCAGACGATCGCAGAAATGTGCCGTGAGCTTGGCGTACAAGTGATTGAATCTGAAACTGAAGCTGGTCTTCGAGACGGCATGATCAGTGTTGCAGCGTGCGACCTTGTAGTGTCGGGAGACAGCCTTGGGCTTCACATGGCGCTGGGTTTTCAGAAACCGACCGTCGCTTGGTTTGGTCCGACATGTTTGCAAGAGATTGATCTATACAATGGAATTGCCGTTCAGACGAAGGCCCCATGTGCTCCGTGTTGGAAGCGTGAGTGCTCAAAATCAGTCATGTGTTACGACCAAGTGGATTTTGATCAGATGACGACCGCCGTGCAAACGCTTCTCACTTTGAAAAGAGAGATGCAGATCAAGGCCCGTCTTGAGATCGCTCCCGACTTGTGATCTCGTGAGGTATGGGTACCTCGCCGCGACACATCGCAATTCTTCAAACCGCGTTTCTTGGCGACACTTTGCTTTCCATTCCTTTAGCGAAAGAATTAAAGCGCCGGGGCTACCTGCTGACTCTTTTATGCCGCGTGGGCTTGGGTGAAATTTTTCGAGCGACGGGCCTCTTTTCGCATGTCATCGAAATTGAGAAGGGCGAGGCCTCGTCTTACCAAAACGCACGTCACGAGCTTAATAAGATTTGGAAGGACGCGGACACACGAATTCTTCTAAGTCCGCATGAATCTCAGCGCTCGAAGTTCTTCGCGTTGAAACTTCGTTTGAGCCGAGAGGCCACTGAAACTATTGGCTTTCGCGATCGAAGCTTTGCGCTTGGTTTAAGTCGAATGGCGTACACGCACTTAGTGGATCGACCCATGAATTTGCCAGAGTCTTTGCGCCAGATGGCGTTGCTGACAGCTTCGTGCTTCGAAAAGCACGAAGTATGGTCAGAAAAATTGGCGACGTATGATCGGTCTCAAGGACTTTCCGGCGGAAGAGATTTGTCCGGATCACTTCTCTCTGTTCCCGATTGGGCCTCGATGCGCGTCGAGCATTTGCAGGATGGAGCGACGGTAGAGTCCTTCGGGTCTGCTTCGAGCCCCGCCAAACTCATCGCCATTCTTGCGCCCGGGTCTGTTTGGAAAACCAAACAGTGGACTGAGGAAGGTTTCGTCGAGATCGGAAAAAAACTATCGGCGAGTGGTCGACATATCGTCGTCACGGGATCGAAAGACGAAGCTGAACTTTGCCAGCGAATTGCCGAACGCATTGCCGAGCGCAATGGACGTGGCGCCGTCTCGTACGCGGGCGTTCTGTCTCTTTTGGAAACGGCCCAAGTGATGGCGAAGGCCGACGTCGCCGTTGTGAACGACTCGGGAAGCATGCACTTGGCAGCTCTGGTTGGAACACCGACGGTCGCGATATTCGGTCCAACCGTTTTAGATTTCGGCTACCGGCCTTGGTCTGAAGTCGCAAACGTGGTGGAGCCATCAGAAGCCCTCAGCTGCCGCCCTTGCGGCCTGCACGGATCCCAAGTTTGCCCCATAGGAACCCACATCTGTATGAAAAACACGACCGCCACTCAAGTCTGGCAAAAAATCGAAACCCTCCTGGTACGAGAGACTTAAAGCTGAAATCAGCTAAAAAAACAGGAACTCGCTCAAAAAATAAAGCCGAAAGCTCCAATGGTTCTGCGGAACGGAAGGAGTCGACGAAAAAGAAGGGATTCCGACAAGGCCGCAAGGCCGAGGTCGCCGCAGAAAAGCTCGCTCCCCCTGCACAAGGAAAGACTGAGGTCGCTGGAGAAAAGCTCGCGCACCGCAGGATGCGGTACTAAGCGCGAGTTCAGGATGAACGGCTTTGTCGGAGGCGAGCTCGGCCTTGCGGCCTTGGCGCCTCAATCCTTATAGTCGTCGACGTTTATTTCGTAGCGTTTGATTTTTCGAAGCAAAGTATTCTTAGGAATATTCGCTTCCGCGACAGTCTTGTTGATTCGGCCTTTGTTCGCGCGCAACGCAGAAATGATAAATTCCTTTTCCGCCTGCTCCTTGAATGAATCGTAATCCATCTGTCCGCCCACAGAAACTTGGGCCGCTTGGGCGGGGCCCATGTTTTCTTTTGCTTTCGCGATCAGATTTTCAGGTAGCGATTGAAGCGTGATCCGCTCGGAATTTTCGACAATGAACGAACGCTCAATCACATTTTCGAGCTCGCGGATATTGCCCGGCCATCGGTAGCGTTTCAAAACCGCCATGGCATCTTCTGTAATTCCTGTGATCGAACGATTGTGAGCGCGCGAAAAACGCTTCATAAAGTACTGAGAGAGTTCGCCAATATCGTCGATTCGGTCGCGCAGCGGCGGAAGAAAAATCGGCATCACGTTCAAACGATAGAAAAGGTCTTCGCGAAACGTACCTTCTTCAATCATTTTCTCGAGGTTTCGATTGGTCGCAGCGATAATTCGAGCGTCCGTTTTGACTTCGCGATTCGAACCGACGGGCATAAACTTTTTTTCTTGAAGGACGCGCAATAGACGAACCTGCATCTCAGGTTTCAGCTCTGCAATTTCATCCAGGAAAATCGTTCCGCTGTTGGCGAGCTGAAATTTTCCGATCTTTCGCTCGTGAGCACCCGTGAAAGATCCTTTCTCGTGTCCAAATAATTCGCTTTCCATCAAAGTTTCTGGGATGGCGCCGCAGTTGATGGCGATCATCGAGCCAGATTTTCTTGGAGAGTTGAAATGTATAGCGCGTGCAACAAGTTCTTTTCCTGTCCCATTTTCGCCGCGGATCAAGACGTTCGTGTCGACCTTGCAAAGGCGGTGAATGAGATCAAAAACATCGCGCATTTTTTTGCTCGTACCGACAAATTCGCTATCGATGTCATCGTCAAAAATCGGATTCGATAGTGCTAAACGAGAAACCATTTCGCGGGCTTCATTCGCTCGAGTGACGATATCCACAAGCTTGTCGGGTTGAACTGGTTTTTCAAGGTAGTCGTAAGCACCTTCTTTGATCGCAGCGACCGCATCTTGAAGATTCGAGTGCGCCGTCATCAGAACGACGAAAGTTTTTGGATCATGTGACTTGATCATTTTCAGTGCTTCGATACCAGTGAGCTCAGGCATGCGAACATCCATCAAAACCAAATCCCAATCACCGGCTTTGAACTTTTCGACGGCTTCGCGCCCATCGGCCGCTTCATTAATGTCGAACTCGAAGTCGGGCATCGAATTACGTAGAATTGAAATAACCGACTTTCGAAGTTCGGCTTCATCGTCAACGATCAGTGCTTGTATACGTTTTTTCATCTGTTCCTGCTTACTCCGTGGGAAGTTTAAAGCCAATGGTCGTCCCGGTTCCGGGTTGACTGTCGAGAAACACCTGGCCGCCGTGAAGCTCGACAAAGTATTTCACGAGATAGAGTCCAAGGCCAGATCCACTCGCGGTCGTGTGCGCTTTATGACCTCGCGTAAACTTGTTCCACACAAGACCGTGGTCCTCGATCGGAATTCCGGGTCCAGTGTCGGCAATCCGAACGACGACGTAGTTTTCTTCTTCCGTCGAAGAAACGGTGATATTGCCACGCGGCGGGGTGTACTTCACCGCGTTCTCAACAAGGTTGTGAATCATCTCTTCAATGAGCGTTGGATCGGCCTCAATTGAAAACTGCGGTTCTAGAACTTCACGAATGTCGATGTTCTTTTCACGAGCCAGGGGGCGAAGTCGACTTAAGACACGTTCAATCGATTCATTGATGTCGAGCGGCTCTCTAGAAATCGAAAACTCGCGAGCTTCGATTTTTGTGACCTGAAGAATACTTCGAATGTAGCGATTTAAATCCTCCGAAGAGCGGCGCAGATTCTTTAAGTCGTCCACCAACTCTCCATCGGAAACGTGGGACAAGAGGCGGTCGCAGATCGCTTGAATCTTTGCGATTGGCGTCTTTAAATCGTGGCTCATCATGCTGACAAAGTTTGTTTTTAGCTGCTCAAGTTCTTCAGTGGCTTTCCGATCTTGCTCGAGTCGCCAGTTTCTGGCCTCGTTCGCCGAGACCTGGTGACTCAAAAAGACGATGTACGTGACGGCAATTTGAACAACGGGACCCACGGCTGGAATCCAAAAGGCAAACGAATCAAAAAGCCAGGCGGACAGCGAAAGCCAACCCAGCGCACACAAAACAATTCCAAAGATCACGATCGGTTGAGGGTAGTTCAAAATGAAAACGACCGCGGCTGCGACAAGAAGTCCTGAGAACAAAAAAGAAATCCATAGCGGCACTCGCTGGGGCTCTTTTTGTCTCAGCTGATTGTCGGTGATATTGGCAATCGCCTCAGCGCGGCTCATTCGTCCTAGCGGTGTCGTGTAAAGTTCGCTCGCATCTGAGCGATTCCCAATGATGACGACTTTTCCATGAAATGCTTCAGGCGGCACGCGGCTCTCAAGAAGATCCCGAACAGAAACTGTCGGAAAAGATCCGGCCGCGCCGAGGTAGTTGATCTCGACCGGCGCATCGAAGGCGGCCCGATCGAAGTCGACCGCAGTTCGAACCGAGCGCACTTCACCTTCGCTTTGCGCGCGAGGCGTTTCGGCCAAAGCGGCAATCTCGGCCAGTCGAGTTCCCATGTGCGGAATCTGCACAAGCGAACGAGCGTAACGCCGAAGTGTTCCATCATCATCGACTCTGAGACTTCGAATCGCGACATTGCGATTGTAGGTCGCAGCGAACACTGGAATCAGCGCGCGTCCCGCGCTGTCGAGATCGGCGCCCCAGACAATGCGCGGATCTTCAAACAGTGCGCGCGTCGCGGGGCCGACTTTTCCGGTTCTCACGCTTTCGCCAAAATGAAAAGTAATACCGATGGCGACGGGCAGATCGGCGAGAACACGCGAGAGGACTCGCTCCCAAAGAACTGTGTTCCAAAAAAGTGAGTCGCCCGCATTTGAAACTTCTTTGAGGGGACGAAGTATATTTCGAATTTGTGGATCCAGCGCGATCCAATCTCTTTCGTTCACATCGATGACGACAATCCGAGAGTCGAGAGAGGCTGGTCGTGGCCCGCGAAGTTTGTAGCGAAGATCGTGGCTTGAACTTTGGTCAATTGTGATGAGGATTGCGCCAACAGCCCAGCACAAAAGAGCGCGCGCCGCGATCGAGCGTTTGCGCCAAAGCTTCAGCGCGATTCCCCAGAATCGGCGACGACGGCTTTCGAGACGGCGGCTCTCGATAAAATCTTGGACGAAGCTCATTAACGCTGTGTAGCAAGGCTCGGGACGGATGTCCATGAGTGGTAGGGTTTCGCTATGAGTTTTATGAGTTTTGACGGTGTTGCGGACTTCGCCAGATCGGCCCTGGCGCCGGGCTTTGCCTACGGATCCTCGACGGTGCTCACGATTGGGAATTTTGACGGGGTTCATCGCGGGCATCAGGAGCTTTTAAGGCGCGCGGTCGTGCGGGCCCGAGGCCTTGGCGTACCCGCAGTAGTTTTCACTTTTGAACCGCATCCTGTGGCTGTTTTGAGGCCAGATCTGAAGCTTCGGCGGCTTTTTGATGCCGATGATCGACGTGAGCAACTGGAAAAAATTGGTGTCGACATCCTTGTCGTCGAACCTTTTTCACGACGTTTTTCACAGCTCACGCCTGAAAAATTTTTGATCGAAAGTGTTATTCGACCGTTTCAGCCCAAAGCGGTTGTCGTCGGTTATGACTTCAGTTTCGGTGCGAACCGCGCGGGGGGAATTGATTTTTTACGAGCCCACGCAGAGGCTCCCGGCGGCGCTTTCGATGTCGAAGTGGTAGCGCCGGTGACGATCGATCTTGGAGGAAACGAAACCATCGTTTCTTCGACGCGAATTCGGCAGGCGCTGGCGGTCGGGCGCGCCGATGAAGCCAAAGAACTTTTGGGCCGCGCTTACGTTCTACGTGGAATTGTAAAAAAAGGTGCAGGGCGAGGACGGACCATAGGAATACCTACGGCCAATATCGACCCAACGATTGAGCCGGGTCTTCAGACCGGAGTGTATGCCGCGTGGGCCTTGGTGCGCGGTCAGAGAATGGAAGCTTTGGTCAATGTCGGAGTGAATCCGACCTTCGAGGGAAAAGACTCTGTCGTTCTTCATATCGAAGCTCATTTGCCGAAATATGACGGCACAAGAAATGGCGATCTCTATGGTGAGAAGTTGGAGCTTGGTTTCATTCAAAAAATTCGCGCTGAGCGAAAGTTTTCAGGGGCAGAAGAGCTCGTCGCACAAATCCAAAAAGACATTCAACAAGGTCTGGAAATTCTAAAAAAAGAGAAAACTCTGTGAGCGCATCGGTTGTCATTCCAATGAAAGTACAAATTTTATCGATTGGTGGCGATGCCGTCGACCGCGATCGCACAAGCGCCCTGATGAAGGTACTAAAACCGGTTTCATCAAAAGAGATAGAGACGCTCGATGGGGCGACGGCATTGCTTGACGACGATTTTGAATCTCTGGGCTTTGAGAGAAGTTCACCCGTTTTGATCCGTCTTCTAGGTAAGACGCAAATCGATGCGCTTCGTTGGTTGGGACCAAAAGGGCGTGTCGCGACAGACGCCGCTATCTTAGGAATCGTTGAAGCCATCTTGTGCGTTTCCGGCGAAGCACCTCGAGCTATGACGGCTCTCCCGACCGCCTTTGTCGCAGCGTTTGCCGTTCGCAAAGTGGTATTCGATGCGACGGGCACTGCGATGATGATCGGAGCACAGGATGAAGTCAGGTCGATGGCCTCTGGATTGGCGCGACTTGGTTTTAAGAAAATAATTGTTGTCGATGCAGATGACAAAAAAGCGACCGACATGGTTCACGTTTTGAAGCGTCGGCTTCTAAATATCGACATCTCCGCTTTGTCGCACACTTTGTTGACTCAAGCGCCGAATGACTCTTCGGTCGCCGTTAATCTTGCGGGCGTCGAAGATTCATCGTTGATTGAAGATACGTCGTATTTAAATTTTCTTAAAAAAAACGGAGTCTGGATCGATTGGAGTTCGGCTACGACCGAGCTTGGTCACTCCGAAGAAATCCGAAGTTCATCAGCGCAGGTCATTCCGTCTGAAGTTATTCGCGCATGGCGTGAAGTGGGACTATTGATGGGGTATTCGGAAATATGGGGTCCAACTGGACAAAAGCCAGAGACGCTGGCTCTGGAAATTGAGAAAGCTTGGCTACCCACGCTCAAGTTAGTGCCGAAAACAGACTCGCCGTAAGTCGGGGCCGAGACATGGTTAGATGCCCAGGCCGAACAAACTTAATAGTATAAGACTGTGGGCGGTGCCTTTGTTGCCCAGCGGTTTCCAATGTTTTAGGGCCAAGGAGTGGTCATGTCATTTTCTGGAAGCAGTTCGGCCGGCGGAGCTGGATCGAACTCTGGTGTGGGTGCAAAAAAAACGGTCGGTGAACTTCTTGTCATCGAGCGAAAAGTTTCCGCGCTTCAGTTAGCCGAAGCCCGCGACGACCAAAAGCGAAACGGCGGACGATTGACGTCGGCGTTGGTTCGTTTGGGTCACATGAACGACAAGGAGTTGGCAGAGTTTCTGGGCTCGCAGTACAATGTACCGGCGGTCGATCTTGAAAACTTTGATATCGACGATGTTGCGCTGGCTGCTGTCACACGCGAAATTTGCGAAAAGCATCTTGTTATTCCAGTGTCGCGCGCGGGCGACACGCTTGTTGTCGCTTTTTCGGATCCTTCGAATCTGTTTGTTCGCGATGATCTTCGATTCATCACCAAATGCAAAATCGAAGTCGTGGTTGCAGCAGAAAACGTCATTCAAAAAGCGATCGAAAAATATTACCGCAAGGGCGGCAATATGGGCGCCCTTGTTGACGAGATGGAGAACTCGGACGAGGCCTTGAACTTCACGCAGTCCCTTGAGGCTCTGTCGTTGGACAAAGACAACGAATCGGGTCCCATTGTGAAATTCGTGAACATCATGCTGGCGGAATCAATCAAGCTGAAAGCTTCCGATATTCATATTGAGCCCTATGAGAAACGGTTTCGTGTCCGCTTTCGAATCGATGGACTGCTTCACGAAAAAATTCAGCCACCTCCCGGAGTCGCCGCAGGACTCACGAGCCGTTTAAAAATCATGTCAAGGTTAGATATCGCCGAACGCCGAAAGCCTCAAGACGGTCGATTAAAGGTTAAGACGGCCGCGGGACAGGAAGTCGACTTCCGCGTGAGTGTTTTGCCGACCCTGTTCGGTGAAAAAGTCGTTATGCGTTTGCTCGACAAAGGAAACTTGAAGCTTGATATGACCAAGCTTGGATTTGAAGAAGATGACTTGAAGGCCTTTCGCGAAAAGATCAACGAGCCTCAAGGCCTCGTGCTTGTGACGGGCCCGACCGGATCCGGTAAAACTGTGACGCTTTACTCGGCTCTTCAATCGCTGAACGATCCGCAAATTAATATTTCGACAGCCGAAGATCCGGTGGAATTCAATTTGGACGGGATCAACCAGGTGCAAGTGAATGCCGAGATTGGTTTCGACTTCGCTGATGCCTTGCGATCATTTCTTCGTCAGGATCCCGACGTCATTCTGGTGGGCGAGATTCGAGATTTGGTCACGGCGCAGGTCGCGTTCAAAGCGGCCAGTACGGGCCACTTAGTCTTGTCCACGCTTCATACAAACGACGCTCCAGGAACTGTCTCTCGTTTACTTGATATGGGTGTCGCGCCCTACGTTATTACTTCAACGGTCACTTTGGTTCTAGCTCAGCGCCTGGCCGGTAAAGTCTGCGAGCGCTGCAAAGAGCCGCACAAAGTAGAAAAAGAAATGCTGATCAAGGCCGGAGTTCCCGAAGAAGAGGTCGACGACTACGAAACAATGCGCGGTGCGGGTTGCGCCAACTGTAACGGCTCGGGCGTTAAGGGACGAGTGGCGATGTATGAGGTTATGCTGATGACCGATACTTTGCGCGATGCGATCTTGTCCGGCCAGGGCCCCGTTGAAATTAAAAAGGCGGCCCTTCGCGGTGGGATGCGTTCGCTTCGAAGAGCCGGCTTGATGAAGCTTAAGAAGGGCGAAATTTCCTTTGAACAGCTGATTGCGATGACTGTGAGTGATGAGGTCGCGACTAAATAGGTGAGCGACGTTGGTCGTTACGGGTGAATCATGGTTTCTCTTCTGCAGCTCTTAAAATTTGCGACGGATCAAGGTGCTTCCGATTTGCACTTGGTAGCGGGCTCACAGCCGGCGCTTCGGGTGAATGGTCGTATCGTGAGAGTAAAAAGTGAAACCCTCACCAAGGAGCTTACAAGAAAGCTTTGTTATTCCGTTCTCAGTGACAACCAAAAAGCAAAGTTCGAAGAAGAGCGCGAGTTGGACTTTAGTTTTGAAGTTAAAAATATGGCGCGTTTTCGAGCCAATCTTTTCTTTCAGAGAGGATCAGTTTCAGGCGTATTTCGTAAAGTTCCTGTCACGATGCCGAAATTTTCTGATCTCATGATGCCAGCAGGCATTGGAGAACTGACGACACTTCCTTATGGACTCGTTCTGGTCACCGGTCCGACGGGATCTGGAAAGTCGACCACGATTGCAAGTTTGATCGACAAAATTAATCAGGAGAGCTTTGGCCACATCGTCACTCTTGAAGACCCGATCGAATTTATTCATCCCCACAAAAACTGCATCGTGAATCAACGTGAAGTCGGAATGGACAGCGCGTCCTACACAGATGCGATGAAGTATCTTTTGCGACAAGATCCTGACGTCGTTTTGCTTGGTGAGATGCGAGATTTAGAGACGATCGACGCGGCTCTTATTACGGCAGAGACTGGCCACTTGGTCTTTGCAACGCTTCATACGAACTCTGCCATTGCGACCATCAACCGAATCGTGAGCGTATTTCCGTCCGAGCAACAAGAGCGCGTTCGGGTTCAGCTGTCTTTCACGCTTCAAGCTGTCATTTCTCAAAGACTTCTGCCGGCTCTGGGCGGCGGTCGTACGGTGGCCTGCGAGTTTTTAGTTATGACACCTGGAATTCGCAATCTTGTCAGAGAAGGTAAAATGCATCAGATCGAATCTATGATGCAGGTCGGACAAGAAAAGTCGGGAATGGTTACGATGAATCAGTGCTTGGTTCAGCTCGTGCTTCGCCGAAAAATTGATCTTCGTACGGCGTTTGAATCTTCGCCCAACATCGAGCAGCTTGAGAAAATGTTGAAACAGGCAGGTGTGTAATGGGTCGTTACGTTTTTGAAGCCCGCGATGGGCGAGGGCGCGTCTTTAAGGGCGAGCTTGATGCCCCCAGCGAGAACGAAGCGCGCATTCGGTTGCGTGCCCAGAAGTTAATGCCGATGAAGCTGGCGCAAGCCGAGCAAAAAGTTTCGGCGTTAAAAAAAGTCGACGGGAAAAGTGTCCCAGCAAAAGAGCTTCAGATTTTTACTCGGCAGCTGTCGACTTTGTTGGGCTCGGGAATACCAATTTTGCAATCACTTGAAGTCTTGTCACAGTCCCAGCGAAGTCCGGGCATGTCGATCGCCATGAAAGCGATGATCAACGACATCAATCAGGGCCGCCGCTTTGGTGAGGCCATGGCCGAGCATCCGTTGGTGTTTGATCGATTCTACGTGAATATGGTCAAGGCCGGCGAGGAGTCGGGAAATATCGATTCGATTTTACTGCGGCTTGCCTCCTACATTGAAAAGGCTGTGAAGCTGAAGTCTCAAGTCAAAGGAGCTCTGGTCTATCCGATTGCAATTATGGTCGTCGCCTTTGTTGTCGTTGCCGGCCTTCTGGTTTTCGTTATTCCCAAGTTCGAAACAGTTTTCGCAAGTTCAGGTCAAGAGCTACCGGGCCTCACGAAAATGGTCGTTTCGATGTCAAAAGTCTTTATCTCCTACTGGTGGATTGTCATCGGCGGCATCGTGGGTGGGAGTTTTCTTGCCATGAACTACTACCGAACAGACGACGGTAAAAAGACCATCGATGGAATTCTGATCGATCTTCCTTATATGGGTGATCTTATTCAAAAGTCAGCCGTCGCTCGCTTCACAAGAACTCTTGCGACTCTCTTGGGTTCCGGTGTTGCTATTATGGAAGCGCTTGAGATTTCATCGAAAGTAACTGGTAACCACGTGATCGAAAACGCACTGCTGCGAGCCCGTGAGGCGATCTCAGAAGGAAAGTCACTGACGGTCCCTCTCTCAAAAGAAAAATATATCCCGCAGATGGTGACGCAGATGATTGGCGTCGGAGAACAGACTGGAAACATCGATGCCATGCTCAACAAAGTTGCTGACTTCTATGAAGATGAAGTCGATGTGGCCGTGAATGCGCTGACTTCGATTATGGAGCCGCTTTTGATGGTCGTCCTTGGCGGTATTGTCGCCGTCATGGTTATTGCGATGTACCTTCCAATTTTCAATATGGCAGGCTCGGTCCAGTAGGTCTTTTTCGGTCGGATCTAGGAAGGAGACGAACGCACGATGCAAGAGGAAGTGAAGGGGTTTGATTTCTCGCGAAGTCGAACGCCGATGACTGTCATCGCTGCTGTACGTCTTGGATTCCATCTGGCAATCCTTCTCATCATTTTAGGTTTTCAGGCCATCCAACCGGAGTTCGTCAACAGCGAAGTCTTGCTTCCTGTTTATGTTCTCATGGCCATCGCGTTTTCAATTCATTCGATCTACTTGGTTTTTTTCGATCGGGCGTTGAATTCATGGCCCATAACGGCCTTTCTTTTCTTTTTCGAATCATTTTTCATCACCGGCCTCATACACTTTACGGGCGTCAATCAGTCCATTTTCTTATTCCTCTATCTCGTCAATATTATCTTGTGCGGTTTCGTTTTTCAGCGACGTGGCGCCAACGTTTTATCGCTTTGGACGTCGATTCTTTTTAGTGTCTTGATGATCATGGGGCCCGAGCTTAAGGGTCAGGCTTTGTTTTTTGCCGTCGGTCTTAATAACATCGCGTTTTTTGCCGTCGCCGGTCTTGCGGGGTACTTAAGCGAACAGCTGGACTTCATGGGCCGGTCCCTTGAAGCGCAAGGTAAAGATTTGCGAGTTCTTCGAAATCTTCAGGCTCTCATCGTCGACAACATGGCGACAGGTTTAATCACGGTCGATGACAAAGGGGTTTGCCTTCAGGCGAATCGTGCGGCTTTTGAGATCATAGACCCGATTCCAAGGGTCCTTGTTGGACGCACGCTGGACTCCTTCTTGCCTGGTTCTCACGCAGCAGTTTCCGAAGCGCTTGCGAAGATTTCGACGCCCGTGAACGGGACGATTGAGCGAACCGCGCGGATCGATTGGATTCATCAGAACCCGATGCAGGGACGACAAACGCTGGAGCTTGTTGTGAGTCGGCTTCCGATTGAAAGTGAACTGAACGGATTCATCGTCACGTTTCACGACTTAACGAGGGTTCGACGACTCGAGTTTGCGATGCGGCAGAGTGAAAAGATGGCAGCTGTCGGGCAGTTGGCAGCCGGGATCGCTCATGAAATTCGGAATCCTTTGGCGTCGATGAGTGGTTCGATTCAGATGCTCGATGCGGGTTTCTCGAGTGAGCAAGCAGAAGAGAAGAAACTCATGCGCATCGCGCTTCGCGAGATTGATCGATTGAACAATCTCATTACCGAGTTTCTCGATTTCGTTCGGCCTGAGTTGATCAAAGACGACCCGGTCGATATCAATTCGGTTCTTCGCGACGTTTTAGAGATGGCAAAGCTCAATAAAAACTTGCGCTCGGAGATCCAGCAAGTTGTCCGTCTCAATGCCACGCGCGTAATCCCTGGTCATCGCGATAAGCTAAAACAGGCCTTTCTCAATATCGTGATGAACGCCTACCAGGCGATGGGCGATACACCGAATCCGAGCATTGAAGTGGAATCAAAGGATCGAGACGATACGGTCGTTGTGACGATTCGCGATCACGGCTGCGGTATTGACGAAGTCGGCTTGCGCCGGATTTTTGAGCCGTTCCACACAACAAAACCTAAAGGTACAGGTCTAGGTCTCGCGATCACTCATAAAATCATCGAAAACCACTCGGGACGAATTTATGTCGAGAGTTCAAAGGGTGTTGGGACCGAGTTCACGCTTGAGTTTAAGATCAATCCGCAAGGAGTGAACAAATTAAGTCTTGCCGATTCTGAGAGGGCAAACGAAGATTTTTCTAAGGCCTTTCGTGGACAGAAGCGTTCGGGGCATGGCTAGTGCCGACCTTTGGTCGGTCGGATTGTTTTTTGGAGGTTCTAAGTGAAGCCGCGTATTTTAGTTGTAGATGATGAAGAGTCGATTCGCGAGTTTCTCGATATCATGCTTCGCAAAGAAGGCTATGAAGTCACTTGTGTCGAAGACGGTCAAAAGGCCATCGATATCTTAAAGAAAAAGTCTTTTGATCTGGTGATCTCGGATCTTCAGATGCCCAACGTCACGGGAATTGAGCTGCTCAAGCACTGTCGCGAGACATATTCGGATTTGCTCTTCATGATGATCACGGCCTTCGGTACTGCTGAAAGCGCCGTTGAAGCGATGAAGATGGGCGCTTACGACTACATTACGAAGCCTTTCAAAATTGACGAAGTCCGCATCAATATTGCGAACGCACTTCGCAGCCGAAATTTAGAAGTTGAAAACCGAGTTCTTCGAAAAGAGCTGCAAAAGGAATATTCCTTTCAAAACCTCGTTGGTAACAGCGAGGCGATGCACAAGATTTTTGAACTGATTCGCAAAGTCTCGGATTCGCCGACCAACGTCCTGGTGACGGGTGAAAGCGGTACTGGAAAAGAAATGGTCGCCAAAGCGATCCATTACAACAGTCCGCTGAAAGACCGCCCGTTTGTGTCGGTGAACTGCGGAGCTATTCCTGAAAACCTTGTCGAAAGTGAACTCTTCGGTCACAAGAAGGGATCGTTCACTGGCGCTGTCACGGATAAGGATGGCCTCTTCGAAGTCGCCGATGGTGGAACTCTATTTTTGGACGAGATCGGTGAACTTCCTCTCAGCTCTCAGGTTCGAATTCTTCGCGCGATCCAGGAAAAAACGGTTCGTCGTGTCGGCGGTACCGAGGACGTGAAAGTCGAAGTGCGAATCATCGCGGCCACGAACCGTGACCTCGAACAAATGGTTCAGCAGGGGACTTTCCGGCAGGATCTTTATTATCGCCTGAACGTTATCAACATCCGTACACCCGCACTTCGCGAGCGCCGCGACGATATTCCGCTTTTAGCGGTTCACTTCCTTCAGAAGTACAGCGACCGCTTTAGTAAAGCCGTGCAGACGATTTCTAAAGAAGCGATGGATCTGCTTAAGAAGTACGACTTTCCTGGAAACGTGCGCGAGCTTGAGAACATCATGGAGCGCACGGTGGCTCTTGAATCCGGCGCGACGGTTTTGCCGGAATCTCTTCCCCAGTTCGTCAACACGCCGACGGGTCGAAAAATGGTTTCGAGTGACGGGATCGAGATCACTGATGAGGGTATAGATCTTCAAAAAGTACTCGATCAGTTAGAAAAAGAACTTCTCGTCAAAGCGATTCACCAAGCCAACGGCGTAAAAAAGCGAGCCGCCAAACTTCTCGGCATTACTTTCCGCTCGATGCGCTACCGCGTTGAGAAGTTCAGTCTCGGAAAAGTTGATGACGACGAGTTGCCAGACGAAGAATAGCCCCGATGCTTTCGATCGAACAAGAGCCGATTCGCCTGCCTCCGATTCAGAATGAAGCCGAGGTTCCTGAAGGACGGCTGGTGATTTTTACTGATCATCGAAAGTTGCTCATGCCTCGGCGGTTCCAATTTCTTTGGGACCAAACTCGAATTGGCGCCTCTATTTATGACCTTTGTCTTCGCCTTCGAGCCCGGGGCGAAACCACTCGGGTTTTTTTAGAAGTGGCCAGTTACCTTTGTTTTCTGGTGGATCACGATTTGATCGACGATCTTCGCATGGTTCGTCTGGCGGACTCAATCCGCGGCGAATATGAGTGGCCCAGTGACGTTCTCTCAACACTCAGAGTCTCTGGTGAAATCGCAACGTGGGCCCGCCGGGCTCAACCGCGAGTTCCGTGGACGTCTCGGTCGTTTGATTTTCTTTCTTCAGTCTTCGTAATTTTATCGATTCCCTTCACGGCTCTACTGGCTGGATTACTTTTCGACTCCGAGGCACGGCCAACGGCATCATGGATTCTTTTTTTCGTCGCCGGATTTGGTTTCGCGGGAGTTGTCGGAAGGACCGGTGTCGCTGTTTTTAGATCGTTCGCTTCGAATATTGCTGGAGATGCCGGAGAACTTCGATGGGTCATGGACCCACTGGGTCCCCACCTTTATTTCAAACCGCACACAGTGACGGGGGCTTTTCGGCGGGCCACGGATTTTGCGCTCTGCTTTGGCGTCGTGACGATTCCTTTGGCCTTAATACTTTTCGTTCAGTCGCTCGGCGGCCGCTGGGCCGAGGCGGCTCCTCCAAACTCATGGTCTCTGATGTTGATGGGCGCGCTCTTTTTATCTGCTCTTTCAACTCATCCTGCCACACGAAGCCAGCTGACTGAGTCCCTTCGGGTTTGGAATCGCACCCCAACGGTGTGGCGCGAAGACGATGAACTGCGCGAGGTTGAGTTTTTTCATCGCATCGGCGGATTTGTGTCCGTAGTACTGGCCGCTCTTTATATCGGTCAAATTATCACGGCCTCATTTCAGCTTGCGGCCTCAAATCTTGCGGCAAGTTTTCAAACCGGGACTGCGATTTTATTTTTTACGCTTTTTATCTTCACTTTAGCTATTTATGTCGAACCATTTCTTCGGCACGAGCTTCCCGGGTCCTCGAAACGCAATCGGCGTCGACGTCTTTGGGCGACTCGTTTAAAAATTTTGTCGGTGGCCGCCGCGGACCGCGAACTTTGGAATGAGCTTCCGGTTCTTCGTCAACTCACAGCGCCTCTTCGGCGCCAGCTTGTGGGTGCTGCGCGCGTTGTTCAGTTCAAACCAGGTGTTTCGATTTGTCGGCAAGGTGACACCGATCGCTCACTCTATATTGTTCTTGAGGGTAAGCTTGGCGTTGCAAAAAGTTTTGAAGGTCGGCGGCGAAAAGTCGTAGCGATTCTATCTGCGGGCGCCGCTTTTGGAGAAACAGCTTTTTTCTTTGGAAGTCCGCGAACCGCCGACGTTGTCGCCATGGAGTCGAGTCGACTTTTGGAGATTCCTTACTTACATTTGATGAAGGACTTGGATTTGTCATCGAGTGATGAATTCCAGTTTCGCGTTTGGCTTCTTCAAGCACTTTCTGGAAATGCTATGCTGAAGGAGCTTCCCAGTGAAGCTATGGACACTTTGATTTTCGCAGGGACTCGAAAGACCTTTCGAGCTGGTGAAGCGATATTTACAGAGGGTGCTCCGGCCAGCGAGTGCTATTTCATCGCCCAAGGTCGCGCGTCGGTGCTTCAGGGCGGACGCAAAATTTCTGAAATGGGAGCGGGCGACGCCTTCGGTGAAATCGCGCTGTTGAAACCTGGAAGTCGGCGAACGGCTTCGGTGGTTGCTGATAGCGATCTTTTGTGCATGGAGCTTCAAGTCGACTCCTTTTGGGCGCTGCTGGCCGCTCGTCTCCCGTTGGGAACCGAAGTCGAGCGCTTAGCCATTCGACGCTTAAAAGCCGACGACGATCGCCGCGCCCGAGGCGAGTAAAGCGACGTTTTGCGGCACTCGTGGGTTGCGAAAACCACTGGTAGCGAAATGAACTTGGCTTCCAGATTGCTCCCTCAGAGTTCGCTTCCTGTAAGGAGGCATCGTCGAATTTCGAGGGAGCGGACCGTGTTGCTCAAAACCCTTGCGATTCAGGCCTTGGTGCTCGTGTTTTTCACGATCTCTGGCTTGTCCGCTCAGGCTAATATTTTTATTGAAGACCTGAGGCAGGACGTTTTTCCTGTGCCTCTTGAATTCCAACCTATTGGTGTTCTTCGCACGATCCCCGATGACGAGCGTTGGGGAACGGCTTTCTTAGTAGGGCAGTGCCACATACTTACGGCCTTTCACGTCGCTTTTCCGAATCACGAAGATGAGAATTTTATCCCCTCCGGAGCGACGAAATCGTCCTTTCACGTTGGACGCACAGGTGAGAGTCGAAACAGTCCCAGTGGTTTTTCGGGCCGAAGTTTGGCAACGCCCGTGGCATGGGGTTCGTACAACACACAAACATACAGTGGGCTAGAGGGTGATTGGGCACTGCTGCGTCTTGATGACTGCTTAGGGCGTCGTTTTGGATCCATCAGTTTATTTCCTCCGATCTCCTATTCCAATGAGCGAACAAACAACATTCACTCGGCAAGCTTTCCACAAGACCGAAGCGACCAGGTTGGCTTAACGGTCGAGAAAAACTGTCGCGTTCGAGATTTTGGACCGGGTCTTCTTTCGGGAATAGATTGTGCGATCACTGTCGGAGCGTCTGGTGGTCCTATTCTGGAAGAAGCCGATGGTCAGTTTTATGCGGTCGGAATTGTGATCCGTGAAATGAATCCACAGCCGACCGTACTGCAAAGTTACGAGGCGTCGTCACGAAACATGGCCCTGCTGTCTGAGGCTTTCGTAAAAGACGTTCGAGCCGTTTTAGATTCGGAGATCGTGACCACACTGTTCGGTCAAGAATCCAACCCAGAGGTTGCGCGCATTCCGTTTAAAAACTAAGTTGATCGTCAGTGCACGAGCTCATCTTGTTCTCAGTTTCAATTTTGGCGGGTTTTCTTGGAGCCGTACTCGGTATCGGCGGTGGCATGATTGTCGTTCCGGTTCTAACTTTGTACTTTGAAGTCGACATCCGCTACGCCATTGCGGCGAGTCTTGTTTCCATCGTCGCAACGTCCTCGGGCGCAGCCGCAAGCTTTCTTCGAGATCATTTAACAAACCTCAGAGTTGCGGTCGTTTTGGAAATCGGCACAGTGGCGGGCGCCGTCACGGGGTTCCTCATAGTTACCTGGATTGAGCCCAAGCTATTGTTTTTGGTGTTCGGATTCTTTCTGCTTTTCTCGGTGAGTATGATGCTGAGAAAGCGCGGAGATAATTTGGCCGACGTCGATCACCCTTGGTCGCGTGCCCTTAAGCTTGGTGGAACATTTAGCGACGAGACCGGAAAGCGGATTGATTACAAAGTGGCCAATGTACCGGTGGGCCTTGCGGTTATGTATGTGGCAGGCGTTCTGTCAGCAATTCTTGGAATCGGAAGTGGAGTTCTCAAAGTCTTGGCCATGGACTCGGCGATGAAACTTCCCATCAAGGTTTCGTCAGCGACGTCGAACTTTATGATTGGCGTGACGGCGACTGCAAGTGCCGGCGCTTACTTTCTTCAGGGAATGATTCGCCCTGAAATTGCGGCCCCCGTCGCAGTAGGAATCATTATCGGCTCTTGGTTTGGCGCACGCGCTATGATTGCGATGAAGCCCAAAACGATAAGATATTTGTTTGCGACTCTTCTGGGGGTTGTGTCGTTTCAAATGATCTGGCGCGGACTACAACCATGAAAACGCACAACGACGATCTCGATATTAGAATCGCCAAAGTTTTGCGTGTCGGCGTCGTCATCGCGGGCGCACTTATTTTTGTCGGATGGCTGTCGCAAATTTCTGTCGGCGACCTTGCGACTCGTTCCGATATGGTCTTCGATCAGTTTCGAATCTATGAAAGTCGCCCACTCTTTGGCGTTCTTGAGGCTTTGCTTCAAGAGGGCCGATGGGGCGTTTTGTTGTCTTATTTAGGTCTCGCGGTCCTTATCGCGCTTCCGGCAATCCGTGTCTTCATGACATTCGTGAGCTTTGTCATATACCGAGATCTCGTATTATCCGTTTTGTCGGCCATTGTTTTTCTAAGTCTCATGGTCAGCTTTTCCTTGGGACTCTAAGAACGCGACTTTATTTTCAGGATCCGTTAGAGGAACAAAATCGACCAGCTCAACACCAGCGATAGCAATATTAAAGCTGTCAGCTTCGCAGTTCGGTGAGCGAGACCTTTGCTTCCCAATGTATAAACTAAAAAAAGCTTTGAGACATACGAGGCTGCTACCGACAGGGCCATGAGGTTTCCTAAGGTTTGAACTTTAAATTCCCCGGCTTCAAAAAGCTGAATATTCGCAATCAGCGACCCGTGGATTTCGAACAGCGAAACAAGAAAAGTCAGCGTCGACAATCCGCTTTGGCCAAAGGAGAGTTGGAGAACTTTTGAAATGGCCAAGATGCCAATAATAAATCCGGTGAGGCTCAGGATCGGGAGAATACGAAACTCGGTGTCTGCGATGTTGATTTGGGCTCCGTCGATACGTCGCGATTGCATGACGATAAGGACCGAAGTCGCAAGAAGCGGTCCTAAAAAAATGAGTAAAACCGTGTGAGGAATTTCGGTGGCTCCTATCGCGAGAACAGCAAGACCCTCAATTAACATCGCCGCCGTGGCTGATAGAAATTTCAGAGTCTCAATAGGGGCTGAGTTTTTTGAGGTGGAAACTGTTTGTCGGCTCTGACGAGCCAGTGCCGCGGTGGTGGCCGTACTCGAGACGATTCCACCAAAAAGTCCGGTCAAAAGTGCCCCAGCCTTCACGCCGGGCATGTGAGAGAATAAAACGCCGAGGCCTTGTAGCAGCGTTAGAGCGAAGATCAGTGTGACCAGTTTAGAAGCGTTGAAAAGGCCCCACGGATCAAGCGCGCGGTTGGGGAGAATCAAAAGCAGTGCCCCTAAGATGAGCAATGTTGCAACGGGCTTTACCCAAATGGACTTCTTGCGATTCATGGTCAAGACGGCAGTGAAACACAAATGGTGATGAAGCTCCAGGGAATCTTGGGACGGGGCATGAGGGAAGAGGCGGGAGTTTTGGGACGTCGGGGGAAGTTTTCGCAGTGAATATTCGGCGCTTCCTCTGTTTGCAGCGTTCTCGATTCAAAAGCTTTGCGGCATGAATTCGGCAAAGTAGGACCCGCGTAGGGAATCAACGCGCAATGATGCGCCTCAAGCAAAGGAACCACAGATGCACTTAAATTCATTTTCGTCGATCGTCGTCGGACTCACATTGGCACTTTCGGCATCCGCGATGGCTCAAACAGGGGAGACGTCGGAGTCGTCAAATTCTCAATCTTCTTCTGGCGTTTTTCCCCGGGTTGAAGCGGTGAGAGATCAGGCGGGCCTTCGGCCTCATGTTGGTGCGAAGCTTGGTGTTGCGAATCCTGAAGGAAGTTACGATACGTCCGCAGAAATGGGATTAGATATTGGTTTTCAACCTTACGTGCCCTTCGGCGTGGGACTGGCAATAGCGACTTCAAGTAACCCCTCTGAAACTTCAGCAAAAGATCTCGAGCGAACTTCAGTTTTGGCAAGAGGTACATACAACTTTGGCGGGTCGACGATAGTCTTAAAAGACAGCTGGGTTGGCGTTGCTGCGGGTCCAGTGTTCCGAAACGATGGTACGGATTTGGGTGTGGCTCCCATTGTTGGATTTGATATTCCAATTCTTGAAAATGAAAGATCGCACTTTACGTTGGGAGCGGACGCAAAGTACTTGGCTCTTGTTAATAGCGATGAGTCAGATTCGCTGACCTTGAGCGGAGCTTTGAAGTACTGGTTCTGAAGTAGGGTCCACTTACAACGGTCACCGTCAAAGGACGGTGACCTCAAACAATGCAAACTCCTCTAATTTTCTCTAGAGTTTAGTTCGATTGAGCCTCAGAGCGTTTCCAACAACTGAAACAGAACTTAGACTCATCGCCAAACTGGCCAGCATGGGGCTCAGTAGTATTCCAAATGACGGATAAAGAAGTCCTGCCGCTATGGGCACGCCCAGAACGTTGTAGCCAAAAGCGAAGATCAAGTTTTGTCGGATATTTTTCATTGTGGCCTGGCTCAGGCGGTGGGCTCGAACGATCCCCGTTAAATCGCCTTTTACCAAAGTGACGCCGGCACTTTCAATGGCGACGTCTGTTCCTGTTCCCATTGCAATTCCAATGTCCGCTTGGGCCAGCGCAGGAGCATCGTTAATTCCATCGCCCGCCATAGCGACAATCTGTCCCTCCGACTGAAGTCGCCGTATGATTTCATTTTTCTGCTGCGGTAAAACTTCCGCTTCGACCCGGTCGATCCCCATCTCGCGAGCCACAACTTCCGCCGTGTGCCGGCTGTCGCCAGTGAGCATGATCACTTGAATTTTTTTAGAATGAAAATACGCAAGCGCCGGTTTTGCCGATTCTTTCACTGGATCCTTTACAGCGATGACGGCGGCAGGTTTTCCATCGATAGCAGCAAGCATGGCCCCGTGGCCAGTGCTCTGAAGATCCTTTGCGATCTGAACGAGCTCTTCCGCCGGAACGCCAAATTTCTCCATCAGTTTTTTGTTTCCGACAAGAATCGTGCGCCCTAGGACTTTACCGCTGACGCCCATTCCTGTGATGGATTCAAAATCGGTGACCGATTCTGTTTTCAAATTTCGTTCTGCGGCACCGCGAACAATGGCTTCGGCTAAGGGGTGTTCACTGGATTTTTCAAGAGACGCCACGGCCATCAGTGCGTCTGACTCCGTGAATCCGTTGAACGTTTTTACCAGCGCGAGCTTTGGTTTACCAAGCGTCAGCGTTCCCGTTTTATCCACGACAAGTGTCGTTATTTTTTCCAGTCCCTCTAAAGCGTCCGCACTTTTAATTAAGACACCAAGATTGGCCCCTTTGCCTGTTCCGACCATGATCGACATGGGCGTCGCAAGCCCCAGCGCACACGGACACGCGATGATAAGAACGGCGACCGCGTTAATAATCGCATAAGTCAATTTTGGTTCCGGTCCGAAAATGTACCAAGTGATGGCTGTGATCACAGCAATCAACACGACAGCAGGAACAAAGTAGCCAGCGACGGTGTCCGCTAGCTTTTGAATAGGAGCGCGGCTTCGCTGGGCTTGTGAAACCATTTTTACGATTTGAGCGAGTAGGGTCTCGGAACCGACTTTCGTAGCCTTCATGATCAAAGCGCCGGTTCCGTTGACCGTGGCACCCGTGACAGGGTCGCCCGTTTCTTTTTCAACCGGGACTGGCTCACCTGTGATCATCGATTCATCGATAAGGCTTCGGCCTTCGGTCACTTCTCCGTCCACCGGAATTTTTTCGCCGGGTCTTACTCGCAAAAGATCTCCGACGTGGATATGCTCAATTGGAACATCTTGTTCGTTTCCATCGGTGCCAATTCTTCGCGCTGTCTTTGGAGCAAGACCCATGAGCGCACGAATTGCATTTCCGGTTTTGCTTCGGGCCCGAAGCTCCAGCACCTGGCCAAGAAGGACCAGCGCGATGATGACAGCGGCGGCCTCATAATAAAGCGGCACCATTCCACCGTGGACTTTTAAGCTTTCTGGAAAAATAGAGGGATAGAATGTTCCGACCAAACTGAACACGTAGGCGACACCGGTTCCGAGTGCAATCAAAGTGAACATATTGAAGTTTCGAGACTTCAGCGACGCCCATCCTCTTTCGAAAAATGGAAGGCCCGCCCAAAGCACGACGGGTGTTGCAAGTAAGAACTGAATCCCAGCGTTGATCGCAGCGGGGAGGGCGTGCTGGACTGGTTGTCCAGGGATGAGATCCGACATCGCAAGAAATAGCAGTGGAAGCGTCAGTGGAATGCTGACTTTTAGTCGTCGCGTGAAGTCGATCAGCTCGGGATTTTCGACTTCATCAAGGGAAATCTCTTCAGGCTCAAGTGCCATTCCACAGATCGGGCAGCTGCCGGGCCCCTTTTGCCGAATTTCGGGATGCATCGGGCAGGTGTGGATAGCGTCCGTGTCGGCGTTTGTTGGTTCTGTAATCTTTGTCGACAAAAATTTCTGCGGTTCCGCATCGAACTTGATTTTGCATTTTGGATTACAGAAGTAAAATACTTCACCCTTGTATTTGGTGGTACCGCCCTTCGCTGTCGCGGGGTCGATCATCATTCCGCAGACCGGGTCTTTCACGAGAGTCGCTTCGGTTTTTTCTTTTGGTGGGATTGAGCAGCATTGATTCATAATGTCTCCTTAAACTCAGTGTGCAGCTTCCAGCAATTGGAAGGTCAAACTTAAAAGTTCATTCCTGCATTAGCTTGACGTTCCAGCGATTGGAAGCTTTAAAATGATTCCATGAGCACTACAGCCGCCAAGAACGTCAATATCGGGGAAGCCGCAAAGCGTTCGGGAGTGAACGCAAAGTTAATTCGTCATTATGAGTCAATTGGGATCGTTCCCAAGGCAGGCCGAAGTGACTCGGGTTACCGCACCTATTCAGAGGCAGATATTCATATTTTGTCGTTTGTTAAGAGATCTCGGAACTTGGGTTTCTCGATGAAAGAGATAAAAAAGCTCGTTGGTCTTTGGCGCAACAAAAGCCGCGCAAGCTCTGATGTTAAAAGTCTTGCCGTAAAACACATTGAAGATATGGAACAGAAGATTTCCGAACTTGAGGCGATGGTGCAGACTTTGAGGCATTTAGCAAAAACCTGCCACGGGGATGGCAGGCCGGATTGTCCGATTCTCAACGATCTTGGAAACTGATTTGATCAGTGGTGGGCGTGACCGTCGTCGACTTTTTTCGATTCTTTTTGTGACGGCATTTGCATCGCCGCTTGTAACTTCATCGGAAGCTCGTACTTCGCGGGCATGCCTTTTTGGTTCGCTCGATTGGCCTCGACAACGAGTTCGCCTTTCTTATTTAGGTCGACGTTCTTCGGGAACTGACAGACGAAGAAGTTCGATTCCGCCTTGCAAGTCTGTGAGGATTTCGACTCTGTGTGGGTCACTTTAAGACTTGAATCCTTCACCACTGGGTTCTTCCAATTGAGATCTAAGAGATAAACTTTAAGTTTGCTCGCCTCCATGACAATAGCCTCCGTATGAAAAGCTCCTGGCATTCGAATAAATCCGCCGTTGGGCCCCGGTTTATCTTCACCGTGAGCGGCCGCGAATTGCGCTCCAAGAGTCAGTGCGAGAGTTCCTGAAAATACCAAGGACATAAACTTTTTCATTCACGCTCCATCTTCAAAGTGTTTAATAAAGAGGTATACCTACCCTTACAGTTTGGTCAACGGCGCGGCACCTTGAGTTTGCTTTATTGGACACTTAGAAGAATTCGGATTACGCTGATGGTATGGAGTTTGGTCCGCTATCCGAAGTCGACGTTGGAATAATTAGGGAAGCGCTTAAGAAACACGGGAGTGATTGTATCGTCCGTGTTTCGCAAGAGCACATTGACGCGATCAACGAACAGCGCCGAACGGCCCCCGTGGATCCATATCCCAGTTTTCAGGGACCAGACCTTGTTCTGTTTGCTGAAATAAAAATAAAGGATCTGTTGATCGTACGCGGATTGCTCGAGCAGATGGGGCACAAGGTGGGTTCGCATGACGTTAAAGAAATTGTGGAAGTGCCCGAATACCTTTGCCCACACTGCAAATTCGTGGGCGTAAAACAAGGATTCTGCCCAAAGCACAAAACCCCACTTCTAGAATTTTCCGAGTGGGCAGAGGTGAGGCAAGAGCGTTCGAAGGCCACCGAAAAAATCTACGTCATTGCCGTAATATTAATAGCCATCTTTCTCTACGCGGCCTTCAGCTGGGAGGGCTGGTTCGGCCCCGAAAGCGGCCTACCCAAACTAAACCACCGCCCGTCATTTCTAAACTAGCCAATCAAAAAAACCTAAAGCTAATTTTCAGCACCAATTTGTACGTTTTCAGCAACCGAAAAGGTTACAGCGCCATTTGCCAACACTACACCCGGCGAAAGGTCTGCATCTTCTCTCTTCCCAAAATGGCTTCGGCCGCCGCCAAGTTGTGTGTTCGACAAAGAACGCGAAGATTCCGCGGATCGTTCGTTCCGCCTAGAGAAACGGGAACGATGTGATCGATCTGAAGCAAACTTCGGCTCTCGCACCGATGACTTATTCTTGGGTCGATGAACTCACATCTAGCATTAGCCTCGCGGAACACGGCGTTTCTGAGCGCTGGCGCTATAGGCTTTCGCGGATGATAGTTCTTTGGCGCCGCAGCTTCCGGCGCCGGAGTGATTACGCTTTCGTCAATGTGATCGACTTTAGGTTTCCGCGGTTTTACTTCACGTCGAAGTGGATCATTTTTTTCGAGATACGTGTTTGCGAGCATATCGATGATTTCAGAAAGTGAGCTACCGTGCTTCGAGTGCGACGCGACTTCACGAACGCGTTCAAGGGCAGCCAATTGCTGTTTCGTCAAAGTCACCTGAACCCGAACTTCGTTTTCATTGATGTTTCGAATCGATTCTGACTTTACCGGTGCGGCCTCGGGATAAGCGGCAGATAGTAAAACCTCGGCCTCACGCGAAGACTTGTTTTCAATCATTTCAAATGCTTTTGTTCTTTCTTGAACACCCATTCGTTCGCCGGTTCTTTTCTCTTCTGAACTTTTGCTAAGTTCGTCAAATTCACTTCGCCCGTTTCAATTTTATTTTCAATCGATGGAACTTCGCGAAGGGCGCGAGCGGAATCAAGTCGTCTCATCGCGGCTGCTGCCGAATAACCAAACTCTTTGGTGAGCCATTCAAAGGGTGTCGAAAATCCCGCTGAAGCGTAGAGTCTGCGACTGTGCGCTTCGTTGATGAGATTAAGAATCTGAAGCGTGATTTTTCGTTCTTCCTGAATCGCCAGCCGTAGTTCAGAAATAATCTTTTGATCCGATCGCGATTTGAAGTCGTGCATGGCATTTCTCCTTTGCCGAAAGTACTGGCTCTCATAGAAACTTTACCACTGTTTTTAGATCGAAAATTTTCGCACTAGAATGCTCGCCATAAAGCTAACGTAGGTGTGGGCGCGGTCGTGATCGTCTAACACTGAAGCGTGCCACCAGCCGTTCTATAGCTACAATGAAGGATATAAATAAGTCCTACCAGCGAGTCGCACGACATCGGTCGATCCAACGTGAAACCTTCGTCAATCGAAATTTCAATTTGCCAAAGTGAATCATGACTTAGAATAGCGAGCGCATTCTAGTTCGTACGCTCTTCTGCCGAAGGCAATTAGCGAGACACGATGATCGTTTCCGTCGCCGGAAACGAAAAGCCCGATACAATTTCGCTGAGTTTTTTGGTTGAAGCCATGGTCTAACAACAGAGAGACAGTGTAACTAGGCCGTCGCCATATAATCCGGGCTGGCGGCAGGTGCCAGGAAAGAAATCTTTCCGCGCCGGGCGCAGAAAGCAGCGAAGGCCAGAGGCCCGCAGCGACACAGACAGCACCAATCGAAATCAGCTTCGCTGATATCGATTGGTGACTCCACCAGGAGTTGAACCTGGATTTCAAGTTTAGGAAACTCGCGCTCTATCCACTTGAGCTATGGAGTCGTAAAAAAGATAATCAAAACTGTCGTAACGCCCTCGTCCTCGCAGAGCAAGGCGTTTGAGCAGCTACCGTGTCTTCCATGCGGCATCAACCTTCGCGGGAACCACATATCCTGTTTGCCGAGCATACTCGAGCATCAGAGATCGGTATCGCTCGACAGCCGAGACCGTCAAAACTGGCACGTCCGGGCTTTTTCGCGAGCTGAAGATGCGCCAAGCCGGGAATGTTTCCGGTCGCGTTTTTCGTAAAGCCTCCAATCGCTCGGCCTCTTCCAAAAACTCGCCCACAAAACCGAGCTGCTGATCCAGCGCTCCTTTGTAGAGCTCGGTCAAGTCCGCCATCGTAGCGGCCGGAATACTTAAAGTCGGCTGACTCATCGCTTGGATCGTAAGAGCATGCGACGCGTAGTTGGCCAAAGGTCCATTTCGCCGAGCAAAACGAGCCGCAGGTCCTCCGTCTTCGCCGCCTTCGCCTTCACCGAGTTTGTCTTCGGTGAGCTGACGAAACATAAAGTCGAGTGTACCGAGCCAACTGTGGTTGTCCGCTTCTCGCACGTACTCGTCGAGCACGGCATAGAGTTCGACTCGTGTGTACTCGCCAGTAACGTTGAGAACATTCACCCAAACCGTGTTCTCGACTTCAAGCCATTTCGCAGTTTTCAAAGTGATTCGCGCAATATCTTTCAGTGCTATCCGCTGTGGACCGGCATCAGTCTCGACGGTTCCGGCCTTGGCCAAAGCCGTGAGCGAGCGAATTCGAACTTTAAGTGCGATTGTCATTGAGTTCAAATTTGCCCACAGCAGCAGGTTCGATTTTGAATCAAAGACTTGTTGAATCCCGTTCGTGACGAATTCGTCCGCGTCGTCAGTCCAATCCAGTCGCAGCGGATTCTTTCGAAATTCCGAAGGAACGTCCTGAAGTCGAGAAGGTATTGTGATGCTACCTTTTCGTCTTCGGGGCGCGTGCTGCTTTCTACTTTCATTGAAACCTGTTTCCAAGATCTCTGCGACGCGAAGAAGAACCTGAAGTCTTGAGATGCGATACATTTCGCCGCTGAATCCAAGTCCAGCTTCGTGATCCGTGAGACCGGTCATTGCAACACGTTCTGAAAATCCAAATTTTTTGTTAAAACTACCGGCCGTGGCTGTTTTCGTTCGAAGAGCCTTCATTTCTACGTGAACCTGCTTGAAGTGCGCAATGAGTCCCTCGATGGCATGAACTTGCGATGAAAGTTCATGGTCAATCGCGCTGTCGCCGCAGGGACCTGTCGTCTTCACAAGGCGGAAGACGCGAGAATAAACTTTGCGGCGAAGAGTCTCGAGCTCGACAAGACGACGGTTGATAGATTCGCTTGTGGCGGCTCCACCCGGAACGCTGTGCCGAGTGACGTAGTCGTTGACCATGCGGTGAAGTGAGCGAAGGTGACTAATTCTCGGAGTAAATTCGAGACGAACGATCTCAAGATTGTCATCGAGTCGGTTTCTGGTTCCAGCTTGCTCGATCTCAAAAAGAGCCCACGCGGCATTGAACGTTGGATGCAGAAAACCGCTGAGACCATACTGAGGTGTACCGGAGATCGTGTAGTTGGTAAGATCCTTCAAAGAAATAACAGGCGCCGCATCGGCAGCACGTCCGCTGGCCTGTTGAAGCTGGCAAAGACGCTGAAAGTCGACGGCCATCGGATTTTCGTCAAAAGCCGAACGAAACGAGTCATCGATTTTTTGAACGTCTGCGCGCAAAGGACCTACCATTTGTTCCGTGAGCATTCGGAAAAGCTCATCAAGACTAACGCCGCTCTCAGTCAGTACGCCCATCTCCAAAGCATAGAAGAAGACCTGCGAAATTTCTGATTTTGAAAGTGGACTTGGGTCATTGGAATAAGCCATCCAAGGGCTTAACGTTCCAGAAAAAAACCAATCGAGGATGAGTCCCGCTTTAATTTCAAACAGGCCCGTCCAGGTAAAAACCTTCAAAGAAAAATCCAGCCGTGCGAGATTGTACGCCATCACTAGCATACTGGGATACGTCGAAAGCACTTTGATATTCCGATCGAGAGAGGCCATAAACCGCTCAAGATCTTTCGTCGTTCGTATTTCGAAATTTGTCGAACGCAAATTGCGCTCGTTGAAAGCTTGAAGAGTTTCAAACCGACGTCGGGCATCGGCCCAGATGGTGGCGCCTTTGAGCGTTTCTTTTAGTCCATCTTGAAAGGCGTTGGCCGTGATGAACTTATTTTTCTCGTTGAAAAAGTCGACCACAATACTATTGACGTCTTTGGACGTCGCTAGAAGGCGACTCTTAAAGTAGTTGAGCAGAGCATCTTGCGCCTTTGTACGAAGCTCTGTCATCAATGAATCGGATTGGCCGCTTTCGCCCATTTGCGCGACGTGAGCCGCCCAAAGTAGATCAGCTTCAACGGTCGTGAGACGACCCAGCCAAAGGCTATCAAATAAAAAGAGATGAAATTCGTCAGCGACGGGCTCTGCGATTCCGAATGCTTTTTTTGCAGGACCGGCCGTTCGAGAAATCTTTTTCGAAATCGAGTTTTCAAGCTTCTGAGTCTGTTGTGACTGGCGCGAGAGTTCATCGGACTCTAAGGCTTTCGTTGCAACCAAAGAGAAGAGAGTGTTCTCGCGTGTCGCCTTTTCGGGCGACCGGGCTCGTGCAAAGTTAAAAATATCCCAAGACTGCGAAAGGTTCGCTAAGAGCTCTTGGTAGCTAACTTCGAGAGATCGGTTCTCAGCTTTCGTAGCGCGCAGACTTTTAGCGAGCTGAATCAATGAGTGCTCGACGATCTCTTGGTGACGTATTTTTAAAGATTGGTTTGAAGTTTCAGAGAGCGTCGACTCGATGAGGGGCGTTGACCGCAAGTAAGCCACTGCGATTCTTGTGTCATCGACGTCGCCGACGAGGGCAAAGGCCATTGAAAGAGCTCGAATGCGATCGGTTGATGTTTTAGTTTCATCACTGGCGGCGAGGGCGAGTGTCACACTTCCAGCCTGACGCCGAAAGAGAGAAAGATACCGACAGCCGGCGAGCTTCTCAGAGCATCCACTTTGAACAGCGGCCGAGAAAGTTTCTAAAATCATCTGGCGCTCGGGACCTGCTTTTAAGGTCGAAGCAATGAGGCTCGCTGTTTCAACAGAATTGTAAAGTTCCTCACGCTGCCGCGGATCGGATTCGCGAAGCTGCTGATCGAGGCGGTCTTTAGAAAGCTGAACCTTAAATTTTCTAGCAAATATTGCGGCATCCTGGGCTGACGGTGGTGCCGTGGTCGCGGCACCGATTGCCGAACCGAGAGTAACATTGGGCGCCCCGGATGAGGTTTCTAAGCCAGCGACCACGGCAGGCTCGTGCGATTGGCGCGACGCTGTCTCATTTGAACAACCGAAAGCGGTGAGCGATAGAATCAGAATTAGTTTTAACATGCTTAAAACCTCACGCTGACACCAAGAGAAATAAGTCGGCGATATTCGTCGATGAACCAAAGGGTTGACTGATTGTCTTCGGCTCGAGCACCGTTCGTGTGACGAAGAGAGACTGTCGTAAAACCTTTCGTCCAAGAAAGAATCTGAAAGTTACTGAGAGCTGTGGTGGCCGTCGTATCTAAGTAGTTTACAAGATGTGCGGCGCCGCCCACGGTCAATCGAAAGCCAGCACCGAGCCGAGCCGATGTCGAGACAGTGTAGCCTGTTGTAAGGCTCTGATTGGCTTCAAGTGTCGTGGGACTTTTTGAGAACGTATTGATCACGTAGTCTGAAGACAACGCCTGAGTTAGGTTGTAACGCCCACCTTGGAACGAAAGTGCCCATCCCAAATTCACATAGGGAACGGCGACAATGCCTTCGTAACGAGTTGAGTCCGAGGTCGGAACCGTCGACCCCAACGTCAAATCTAAAAAGCTGTCGGCCGCGCCAAGATTGTTCAGCTGAAATGACCTGCTGGCGGAAACGTCGATGTCGCTGGCGTCGACCGGGCCACCTTGAACGTTTCCTTGGACTTCGGATCCGATAGTTTTGAATTGACCAGAAGCTGCGAAATTTAGAGTAACAACTTCATGGGCAAATTCGTCATCAAATCCAGCGACGACGGGGCGATCAAGGATTGCGATGGATGCAAGACCTAAAGCCCTGTGTGTGGCGATGGATGGCGAAACCTGAGCGGCCAAATCTTGTCGAAGTGAGTAGGTCGCCATCCCATTAAACTTGTAGCGACTGGCCCGCTGGTTAAGGCGAGTCGAGATGTTTCCAAGTTTTTTGGAGTTGGCCTCAAGATCTTCGGTCGTGATGCCCAATGCTCTTTGCTGGGGTGTTAACATCGACGCCGTGGCTTCCATCGACACTGTCGACAGAAGAACCAAGGCAGAGGCGGCGATGATCGAACCCAGCGAAAAAACGTGGCTCATTTTCGCGCTCTCGTCGAATCGTCCGTGACTTTAAATGCGCCGGCCGTCTCACGATCAAACAAAATACGGCGTGTTGCGAAGTCGTCAACCTTCTGTCGAGAAAGGTAGACGGGAACCCCGCTTCGAGTTTCGATCTTCGCGCTGCGGACGTCCTCTTCTCGAAACTCAAAACTGTACTCAAGAACTTTGCCTGACTTTGCATCGGCTTTTTCGCGGTCCAGAGCTGCAAGCTCAAGGTCCTTGACGCGGCGGAAGTAGTCATTCACCAGCGGATGAAATCCTCGTCGAAGAATGACTTTGTAGTCCTCTTCTGGAGAAAAGAGAAAGCGACCCACCGATCGATCTGTGAGATTAAACTCGCGCGCCTCACTGAGAGCTGTTTCGTCCTCCGAAAAGGACTCATAGACTTGCTCAAACAGAGTCACGGGTTCGCCGTTTTCATCCAACGTGAACTTTTTTAAGTGATCTATGATCCATCGGCTATTGGCTCCGACAAGACGCAAGTACTTCGCATCACGCTTAAGTTTTCCCCCATTTTCCGTGAGCGACAGCATCGAGAAGATGTTGGCAGTCTCGTCGATAACCATTTTTGCGGTCATCGTGAAGGGGACAAGCGGGCACTCGGTAATACTTGGCTTTCCTTGGCAAGACAGCGCGGCCGTATCGTAAACTTGAGTCGTACCGAGCTTGTAGAGTTCCGTCACAAGCGCCACGCGGTTTTTAAACGGAGCAGGATCCGACGTCGAGTTGATCCACTTCGCGTAAGCCGAAAGCGAGCCGTTGAAGTTTCTTAAGGCCTCGCGCACGAATTGGTCTTCGCTACTGCTGTAGGCAATAACGACCTGGCGACGATCTCTCCAATACGAAGTATCGATAAGATCCGATGGCATCAACACGCGGACATTTGGCGCCGCAGTTTTCAAATGCTGGCGCATTCGAAGCATGACATCGAGTTCACCATAGACGTACTCGTCGGCTGTAACGCTACTAATTGGTTCGTAGTTCAGATTCTTTGGAAGATCAGCAGTTCCAAGAGTCGACTTCACGAACGCATTCGCTTCGGAAATAGCCGCGGGGGTTCCAGCGTTTCTTAACGCAGTCATTCTCTTCCAGACCTGGCGCAAGTGCTCGATCTCGAGTTCGATCAGATCGTTCTGGCGATCGATTTCAACGCTGATCGCTTGATCAAGACATGACGAAAGAGTCTTGTTCCACCGAGTGACTTCGGTCAGGTACTCGTTCTGAAGTTTTTTGACGCCGCTCACGTAACCTTTAATTTTGTCGGTCGTCGCCTTAACATCGGCGGCTGCTGCGCCTGAGGTCTCGAGGTGCTTTTCAAGTAGACTCGACATTGTTGCTATGAAGTCGAGTTTGCGGCGCAGTTCGTGATTTACGTTTTTTACTTTTTCCGCAAGACTCGATCCATGAAACGACCAAGCGTCCGCGCCGTAGCCGGTATTGGTGCCAACGTAAACCGCGTGCTGAAGCTGGTGAAATTCAAGTGCGAGCGTCGCTCCTTGTTGGCCAGGCTTAATACCCTTTGCAATCAGATCACGATCTTGACGGCATACGTTGAGAAAAGTCGTCATGTTATTGGACTGACGAATCGACTTTCGAATGTTCTCAAGCGAGCTTTCAAGTTCGAGGCGATCGGCGTCGAGATACTTTCCAACGACGACTTCAAAGAATCGAGGCACGTCTAAGCGTTTTGCTGTGGAATCGACCGAAGAAAAAGCATCAAAAGTATTCGTCTTTAAGGCGAAAAGAAACGCATAGAGAATTTCGACTCTCGGAAGGGCCTGTCCGTCGTTTCCGAAGTTAAATAGTGGTGCAAGCTTTCCATCGAAGAACCAACTGATAATGGTCGCCGCGTCGATATCGTAGGAACCGAAAAACGTTCGAACTGGAATTTTAAATTTCACTTCGGCCATGAAGTACGTCATGAGCATCATATTGGGATAGACCGACAGGTACTTGATGTTTCGACGAACGCTTGTGAGCATTTCGTTCATGTTCTTATATTCTTCTGTATCGTAAACTTCGTTGGCGGCCTTCAAATTGCGATCCAAGAACAAATGAATTCTCTCGATGCGTCCCAACATCTGATTCCACTGGTTTTCAACAGGGTACGACTTCTCAATAGCCTTTTGAAACAGCGTTACCGACGACCACTCTTTATTCGAGTAGATCGAGCTCATGTATTTGTTTGTGCGAACGATCTGACCTGCAATTTGTACTTTAATGTACTGCTCGGCGGCACTAACAAGCGCTTTTGAATTGCGCTTACTTCCTCGCCAGATTTCACTCGCATCGTCAGGAGACCAGTGTCCGCCATAAATTCTGTCGACAATGAAAAAGTACTCGTCTCTTGGCATTGAGTCCGACAGGACAAGATTTTTCCATATTTCAGGATTTTCGGATTTTAGAGTCGCCGTGACCTCTGCAAATGAATTTGAAAAAGGATCGCCAACGTCCTCGCCACTTTTCTCTGCGGGTAGAACAGCGACTGGTTTCTTCTGCTCTTGAGAAGTACGAATCGATTCTGCCAAAGATTTTGAAATCTTTCCGGTTTTCTCATCATACAGAAAGCTCTTCGCGGCGAGCGAAAGCATTCGTGTGGCCGCAGATCCAAATGGGCTTTCGACCTGTCTTGAATAGTTCCAGGGCGCAAACGCATTCACAAAACCCTCAAAGCGAGCTTTGAAGCTTGGGTCAGAGAGATCTGGATTGAAGTTGTTAAGGATCAGTTCAAAAATTTCGGAGTGCCGAGTGAGCAGCGCACGTTCTCTTGAGGAGCTTTCTGAGCGTGCGAAAGCCGCAGCGTAATCGGCGGCACGCGTGAGATACATGAATTCAAATTGGGGATCAGTGATTTGATTTCGTAAAACAAAAGAAAGTGAAAGACGACGGTAGTACAGACGAATCAAACCGTCGCGCTCAGAGGTAGATTCCTCTGAAAGTGATTTAGAAAGTGAATCAATTTTCGGATTCAGGCTTTCGGCCGAGATCTGCATGATTTTAGCTGAGTCGCTGCCGCCGCGAAAGAATCCGAGATTGGTGCAACCCTTCATCTCTCCGTCGCAACCCGATTCGATAGCGAGCCGTGTTTTCTCGATCCACGGAAGTGCCTGTTCGAGGTCGTCTTCTGCCAGAAGGAGCAGCGAAGAGCTGAAGGCACTCAATGCCGCACGCATCATGGGCGTGTGAGTGAGTCTTGGATTTTCGAGGTAATTGCGATTGAGGACGAATGGCTCAAGAGTCTCCAGGGTGGCGACCGATGCTGCAACGTCGGAGCGTTTTGACGACGAGACTCCGCCTGAAGTGTTAGATCTTTTCGAACGCAGGACTTCAATTTGAGACAAGAGAGTCTTTGGTCCCACTTTTTCCAAGGCCTCAAGGTCCGGTGATGGACCTGCGGGAGCGACTTCGATTTCATCGCCGACAACGGGGCCCTCGTGAACGGTGACCGGAACTTCGCGCGTCGAGCAAGCGATGTTCAATTGCACTGCGACCATCAAAAGTAAGAGAGGTGCTGTGGAAATTTTAAACGCTGAATGTGATCGGCTCAATTTCGGCATAGTTTTTTTCACAAGACCACCAATCAATCTACGATTTCAGGTAAGTAGTAGCCATTGAGAAGCGCCGCTGTTGAGACGATCATACCGACATCCATCAAAGCATTCTCGCAGCGCTCAGGTGTTGGACCTCGGCCACTTTTGTCGGTGCGAAGTTCGTAGAAACGGTCGAAGTTCTCGCGAATGGAATCAAAGAAGCTTAGTTCTTTTTCTTTTGCGCCAGCGATTCCCTTCATGACCAAGAAGCCCTTGAAGCGAGAGGGATCTTCTTGGCTATTGAAGAAACTGGCCAAACCGTCATTGTCGCCTCGAATGCACGCATCCAAAACCGAGCTATTGATTTTCTCAAGTGTCGCCTTCACGCTGTGGGCAGCGAGGACGTCATCGTGTTTATCGTCGTACTCGATGCTATACGCCCATGCGAAAGCCATCTCGTCGCTCACGAACATTACTTTTGTCAGAGGATAGACAAAAGTTCTTGTCGCAGGACGAACGATCAATTTACCACCGGGCAAAATGAATGACTCGGGGATGGCCTGCGATTGGTCGGACGCGGGATCGTAGAGCTTACTTTCAAAGTGAGTGACACGTGTTTTATCATCGCGTGTCTTCAAGGTTAAGATCACGGCTTTCACCGAAATTCTAAAGCTTGTTTGACGCCGCACGGTCTCCATAAAGTCCTTTGGCATACGACCACCATCGCGTCCGTAAGCCTGCTGACCCACGAAGTAGCCCATCGACAAAATCGGAAGACCGATTCGAGTCGTATCCGACGGAATCGATCCGAACCGAAGATTCTTCTCTACACCAAGCGCCAGCGCCTGAGTGAACTCCACCGGGAAAAGCGTTGAGTACGAAAACAGTCCATCCGAACCTGAGTACCTAGGAATCGGAAACATCCAGCCACCCAGCATGGTGTACGGATAAGGTGTCGTCAGCGCGTTGATGGCGGATAGCTTCAGAGGAAGTACCGACAGCGCCGTGTGTGTTCCAAAAACACGTGAGTAGTCAGAATCCGCATCACCGCCGGTCATGCTGGCTGCGACAACCGCATTGTCCCAATCCATGCGCGAAGCATCTGGACCGGGAATGGTCATTAGGTTCTTCATTTCACGAACAGCCATGCGATTGACGCGGCAAAGTTCTTTTAATTCTGGTTTTGCGGCAAATATCGCATTCAGCTGGCTGCTTCCTTCAATTTCGCCGGCGCATACACGCGAGAATTCGTAGAGGTCTCGCTCGCTGCGAGAGATCGCGCGAATTTCTGGTTCAAATTTCTGGCGCATGTGATCATAGAACGTTCGAACGCGGGCGAGAACTGCCAGTGACTTCCACCAAAGATAGCCCTCGGCAGAGTCCGTGTTGGTGCCGCGAACATCGGCAAAGGAGTAGATCTTCGAAACCATATTCGCATTGAGGTCTTCGAAGTAGTATTTCACGATCGATTCAGCATCGGTTCCACGATCGAAACGATTGCAATAAGGATCCGCACCAAAAGTTGCGTCGAAGTCATTGCACTGAGGGAAGTAAGCCGTGACGTTCTCTGGTTTGTCGGGATTGCGCGCCGGAATTATTCCACTGGCTGGGACTTTCACAAAAGTAAAGTCAGCAGCATCGCTTCCGCGCTGAAATGTGGCGTATTCCTTATTGTAGAGATAGCGAAGAGTTAAAATGTCCTGAGGTCCTGGTTTGATCGACTCAAAATCAGCCATGAGTTCAGTGATAGGATGACGATATCCCATGACCGACGTCGCGTTGGTGTGATTGTGAGCAGCACCTTTTTTAAGTTGCTCAAAAAAGCGATTGGGAACAGTTCCTTCCTCAGGAAGAATATTTTCTTTGAACTGGTGACCAAGACCAATCATGTGTCCGAACTCGTGCAAAATGAGTTCGTGAATGACGTTTCGAAGCCCTTGCTCGTAAGAAGCACCAGACTTCGCAAAACCGGTCATTAGTGCTGGACCCACATCAATGAATCGGCGATCAGCATCGTGAACAACGCCGCTGGAGGCGCGTCGAAGCTCGTCGGCGGACGCTGTCGTCAATGTTTTTAGTTTCTGCCCCGCCGACATTGAAGTCTCGTCGCGTCCAAAAACTTTCGACCGAAGTGCTTGCGACGAGTCACCAAGAAATCCGTAAGCGCGGCGAGCGTCAGATCGAAGCGCCGCCGTCTGCTCTTGTCGATTTCGTAGATCAGTCATGCTGGCCGCGTAAGTTTCGCGAACGGCCGCGCGAAGTGCGTCCACGCGGAGTGGTGTGAGGCTTTGAAGAGCCTGAGAAGCCGCGTCCTTGGTGCGGTCATTTGATCGATCATTCTGCTTTTCAGCGCCATCTTTTTGAGGAGCGCCAGACTGTGCTTGTAGCCCAGACTGCGCCTGAAGCATCGACACCAGGCGATTCTCTAGACGAATCAGTCCGTCGGCTCCGATGGTGTCGACGGTTTTCAGCGGTGTCGTTGGATTAAAATAGGTTTCAAAAAATGCCGGCGATCCCAGGGCTTTCGCACTGAGCGGCGAAGAAACTGTGTTTCCAAAAGCGGTGGCCTGTGCAGTGTTTCCGCCGGATGATGACGGACTCAAGTGTGATTTTACGTAGCGCTCAAGCATTCCACCATAGAGCGTGATTTGACCCCAGATGATTTCGCCGTTGCGAACATCAGCTTGCGCCATCCCAACGCCCAATGGTGAGGTCGCGGAGATCTGAGGATCATCGACCCAAACCATCATGGGGTAGCGAAGATCGAATGGATATTTCATCGGAGTTTTGTTTAAGCGGAAGGCCTGGGGTTTGCCGATGGACTTCAAAGCGTCGTTCCACTGATCAATGGTTCGCTGTGCGAGAGGGACGTACGCGTCCGGAAATCCGTGCATGTAGATGTCGTGAGTTTTAGATAGGTCCCACTTTGCGGCGGACCAAATCTGATTAATGCCGTCGGCTTTTTCGCCGATTATGTGAAGCGCGTTAAAGTACTTTGCATTCAAGGGACTGTACGGAGTGACTTCGAATTTGGGGTTGTGCTCGAACGCTTTAAAATTGAAACGGATACGAGCAGCTACCGCCGAGCCCCAGGTCGGGCTTGTAACGGACGCGGTGAAACCAAGAAAGCCCGTCTTTTTGTCCCACTCGATATCTTGAATACTGTTGATTTTGCCGTTTCGAGAATCCCAGAACATTGAAAGATCCCAGTCGTCGATCGACAGACCCTCGAGGGCTAGATCCATCATGGGGCGCGCTGAAAAGTCCGAGCGCGATGCGTTTTCAATGAATTCATTCGTCTCACGACCATAAGAGTCTTTGGCGCGCTCATAATAGTAGTGCTTGCGAATTGGAATCGTAAGAGCCGGCTTCCACCGCGAGCGATCGTTGGGATAAGTTGGATTTACCAATCGGCCGACAAGGGCGTCCGCGGTAATTTCAAACTCCATATTGCAGTGCCCAGCCATGTGAACGGCGTGAGTGAGAAACGAGGACGCAATGGCCCCGGACTCTGAGATCGGAGCCCAGCCGCACAAAAACGTCTTTGGTTTGATGGCTGTCGTCGATTTTCCCGCCGCTGTGACCTGGGCCGCAGTTTCGACAAAGAATGTTTTTTCGATGCCGCGATCATTCGGTGCCGGCGTTTCTTCCGTTGGAGTTCGGATCGTGCAGGCGGCATTTCCTAAAACCACAACGGAAATTGACACTGACGCGACCGCAAGTTTCAGCAGAAGAGAATGAGTTTTCATTTTCGACATCTTTTTAAGTTTGCGGATCATCTTGCGGCCCTCGATTTTTTTTCAGGTGCTGAATCGTCGGTTACCTGCTCGGCGACTTGAGAGAGATTTGCTGCAGGGCTATAGGCCGCTCGCGTGTCAAACATCGGGCGGCGAGCTTCTTCGGCCGCGATGCCGAAGAAAACCACGACAAACAACAGAAGAAGCCAAAAGCTTACGATGTCCGAATCGCCGCTGTGAGGCGTCGCCTTTTGTGAATTTGGCAGTGCCGCTTTTCTCTGTTTTTTCGCTGGCATTGATTCTCTCACTGGGACCTCCAAAACGAACTGACCAAAACGGACTGACCTGACATTCGAACTCAAGTCAGAAGTACAAGGCACGGGCCGCATTTTCCGCGGGGCGAACAAAACTTAGACATCGAAAATGATTCGGCTTTTCCTGTTTTAGAACGGGCGAAAGAAGTGGCGGCGGACCCTCAGCGGCTTTCTGAGCGTTTGAAAGTGACCAAAAATGTCTCCGGATTGGTTCCGAAATGGGTGGCTGGTCTGTGGGATTTTTTAAGCGTGTATTGCGTCGATGCTAACGTTTGGTTTTTATTTGTTTTTTGTTAGCCAATCACGTTTCTAGGTGGATAAGATTTCAGACGTGTCAGATATAGAAAAAGTTCCCACAGAAAAAATCCGAGTTCTCGTTGTCGAAGACGAGGCTGATATTCGAAGAATCCTAAAGGACCTGCTTGAGGCTCAAGGCTTTTTTGTCGCCGATCTCGCGTCGGGGCATGCGATTCTCCATCAAATCGAGCTTCATCAGCCGGACGTTTTACTCGTCGATCAGATGATGCCTGGTGTGACGGGTAGCGAGTTGATTTCCCAGGTGCGAAGCGACGATCGCCACGCATCGCTTCCCATCATCATGGTCACAGGTCTGAGTGGCGAAGAAGACAAAGTGCGAGTTTTGAATTTGGGCGCTGACGACTACGTCACGAAGCCCTTTTTACCTAAGGAACTCGCGGCTCGCATCAACGCGCTCGTTCGGCGAACGGCCGCTCGAGAGCTTGCTTCGAAGTCGGAACCTCAAGAGCTTATTCGTGGAACGATCCGCATCGAACTTCGCTCGCACCGTGCCTTCATCGGTGGAGAAGAAGTTCAACTGACCTTGACGGAATTTAAAATTTTGCGAGAGCTTCTCCGGCAAGTCGATCATGTTCTCACGCGCGAGCAACTTCGCGAACGCGCGCTTGAGAGCGTGAATGTAACGGATCGAACGATCGACGTGCATATGGCGAGTTTGCGAAAAAAGCTTGGAACCGTCGGCGATACAATCGAAACCGTTCGCGGCGTCGGCTACCGACTAAAAACGAAGAACGGGGGAGGATCTTCTCCTCGGCCCCGTGTTCTAGGTAGGACTTTTTGGTAGGTTTGCGGCGGCTGTAGATTCCGCGAACGCGGTAGCTGCCGGTAGGTTTATATAAGTCTCCGAACACTTCGGTTCAGTGCTACTACTGCCTCTCGCAGGTTCGCTCGACTCACTTCCCTCATCTCTGCGTCCACCCTTTCAGGTTTCTTCAGCAACAAGTTATCCTTACTTAGAGCATTCACCGTGCCAGCCTTTCGGCGGGTTTTCGTCAGGTGTGCAGAGTCGTTTTGCCCCCTGGTTCCGCTAGCTAAAATGCCACTTCCGTTAGCAAATTCGGCCCAAATTAAATATAAGCAAGAGAGGATGTTAAGACCGCTTTTGCCATAAAATTTACTTATGTACCTTCGGACCTCGGGCTAAGAGGATTTTTGCCACCATTTCGAAGACCGCCGTGAAAAATGGTCCCAGTTTGCGGCTCAAGCCTGTCACGTTTTTCGACAGCACAAATAAGCCTAGAATTTTCAAACACTTACCTTGGTGACGGCGCGTCCGCCCCCCGGAATAGGGCCAAGGCCGTAACTTGCGCGACAGCGACGTTTTGGGGCGTCGATGCTTTTTGAGCCGAAATCCGGTGCCTTCCGGTCCACCCAATACAGCGTCATTTCAAGGGCTTAACGTAACCGCCGTGGGGGCGCGGCGAGGCGGAACGTAAGTCCTTTGGATTGGGCACCGACCTTGAACTGTAGGTCGTTGAAGAATGATTTTCGAAGAACGCAGTTGGTTCGTATTTGTGGAGTGTGATCGTGGCGGTATTTAAACGTTTTCAACTTAAAGTCTGGGGTATCGCGGCCATCATGGCCCTCAGTCTTATGGTGCAGGCGTGTGCTCCACAGCTCTCGCCACAGTCCTCGTGCAACTTCGTTATGAGCAACGAAGCCCAGCGTGTCTCTTGGGGCGCAGAAGCTCCTGTCATCCTTTATGTCGATAGTTCTGTGCCGTCCGAATTTTTCGGAGCGATCCAGGCGGGCGTCAATACTTGGAATCAGTCTCTGGGCCGAGAAGTTCTTAAAATTGGCGGTTGGTCGACGGCGTATCCGACCGAGCGGCAAGATGGCGTTAACGTCATTTACTTCAAACGCGACTGGCCCGAAGCGAGCAAAGACAAACAAGCCGTCACGACAATCCACTGGGCGGGCGACCGAATTTTTGAAGCCGATATCAGCGTGAACGGAAATCCCTCTCACTATGTTTATTTCTGGGGGCCGGAGCCAATTCCACGGCGAGTTGATTTCGAATCACTTCTTCTTCACGAGCTCGGACATGTTTTGGGACTTGATCATTCTGAAGTTGAAGTGGCCGGCACAGTGATGGCGAAAAAACTGATGGATACAACAACACGCCGTCAGCCCGTTGCAGCCGACGTCGATAACTTGCGATGTGAATATTAAAACGGTGTGGATGCGGATGAGCCTTACCGCCGCGGAGGCGCTCACGGTGACGCTTCAGGCGCGTCAGAGCATTTACAATGCGCCTAATCGAACCAGCGAAGTGATCGATGCGGCCTTAAGTTTGAATAGAGATGAGCTGGAGTTTGATAAAAAGTTCCAAATTGGAACTTTTTAAATCAGAAGCTGTTGTTGTTTGTAAGGATATTTAAGTTGTTTAGTTCGCCCGGAAGTCGCGACGATAGTCGTGTGGAGGAATGATGTCACAGAAGCCGCCCCAAAATTTAACGAGTGTTTCTGGTTTTGTTTCGAGCCGTGCTTCAGGTCGAATTCCTGTCTCCATTACTATTTCCAGTTCCGTCGATCATTTCATCGGAGCCGATGCGGCTCGCGCAGAAAAAATCAGCCTCGCGCTTTCGGCGCCGGCCTACCACGAGCTTCTTGAAAATCCGCACGTTGAAATTGATGGTCTACAGCGCCTCGAAGAAAATCTCGCGCGTCTTGAAGATCTTCACGGTCGTCTTCAGTTTCTAATGCGAGACGTGACCGGTTTGTTGCGCCGGCGCTAGATCGTGGCGCCCATCAGCGCTTTGGAATTTTGACGGTGATTGTGCCGTCCTCTGCAATATTCTTCACGACACCTTCGCGATAGATGGGATCCTTCAAAACCATTTCTTGTCGCCACGTCTGAAATGCGTGGCTTGATGATTTCACACCTTGAGCTTCGGTCTTCTGCTCGATCTGTCGGGCGGCTGATAAGAAAACCTTCCCATCCTTCACTCGGATATCGACACGCTCACGCTCATGCGGCGCTACTTTCGCTGTGACCAGATAGTGGTCGGCGTGATCTTGAAGACGGGCCTCGAAGTTTTGAAGTGCATAGAACGGGTCGTCTTTTCGGGCTGTTACGGCACCAAACTTAAGATCATGTTCGCGCTGCTGTTGATAGAGCGCTTTGGCGTACTGTTGCTTTTGAGTTTGCAGAGTCGCTTTGTGGGTCACGTCGTTTCGAGCGAAGCGTTCGTCGAAGTCACCTTTTTGTTCGTTCAAAGTCGCTTCGTGGAGTTTTTCGCGCTCGTCGATTTTTTGCTTCAGAATAGCTTGGTCTTGTTTGGTCTTCGTGTCGGCGATGATAGCGCGCTCTTCTTCTTCCGCCCGATAGGCCTCATCTTGTTTTTTCATATTCTGCTCGAACTGGATTTTTCGAGTCTGAAGCTGAGTTTCGCCTTCTTTTTGGACACGCTGGGTTTCGCCCGAATATTCCTGCTGAACTTTTTCGTTGTTCACCAGGTAGCGTTGACGTGAGTTTTGAAGTTCTGCGGTCTGAGTTTTTTCAAGATCGGTGCGGCGTTTTTCGGCCGAGGCGCGAGCTTCTGCAAACGACATCTGCGATTGATCTCGAAGGGATGTCAGCGCTTGATTGGCTTCGATGCGTTCATTGGTCATCTGTTTTTGTTGCTGACCTCGAAGCTGCACCAGGGTTTCTCCGCCCTGTTTTCGTTGCGCTTCGATCTGTGCCTGAGTTTGGGTTCGAGTGGTGTTCACTTTCTGAGTGGCCGCCGCTTGTTCCTCTTTGATCCGAGCTTGATTCTCGACTTTTGTTTCCGTTAGGACCTTGTTAGCTCGCTCTTGAGACTGCTGAAGTTCGCTGCGTGTTTGCTGTTGAAGCTGCTGCTGAGCTTTTTGCTGACGCGAAATCGCTTCCTGCATTTTGACTTGAGACTCATCCAGTGCACGAGTTTGATTTTCACGCACTGCTTGAAGTGTTTGTTTTGCTCGCTCACGTTCGAGGTCGATTTGAGCTTGCGAGCTTTCTCGTTGAATCGCAGATCGCTTTTTCAGATCACTGTACTGACGTTCGGTCTGATCGCTAGTCTGCCGAATTTTTTCTCGCGCTTGGCTTTCGACGGATTGGACGCGGTCTTCGTTGCGACTTTTGATTTGCACGACCGCAGCGTCACCCGATTCGCGGGTGTCTCGAAGATCTCGTTTGTTGGATTCTTTGAGTCGGCGAATTTCAGCTTCGTGCTGCGATTGCAGCGCGGCTTTTTCATCCTTGAACTCGTCTCGCACGTCGCGCAATTGGTCGGTCTGCGAATCTCGCATCCGACGCATATCGCCTCGTCCGGCAGAAATTTCTGACGCCATTCTCAAATCGTAACACGGGAACTTTCCCTGGATAGGGCTAGTACTGCGGGAAGCTTAGCGTGGGCCGTACTATGGTTTTGGATCTGTCGTCGCGACTTGACCTTCGGCGGGGGCCGGGGCGGGGCAGAGTGCACCGACATAGTCGTTGCGAGTCCAGCACATCCAAGTCTGTTCGATTTCGACCAGTTCGGTTTTTTTAACGTAGTGGTACATCGGGTACTGAATGTGATCGAACCGCGAAACCACGCGTCGTTCTGTTCCGCCGTTTTGGTCACGAATCACCAAGCGAAACGCACGAAGTTCCGCGTTCGACGCTGGCGGGAACAGAATCGCTGCGAGCGCTATCAACGTTAGAAACCAATTGATGAGCGACTGCTTTGTCATACGCGCTTTGGACATTTTGGCTTATCGGTCGGAGCGGGGCTTGGCATTAGCTTTTTGGAGCCTGACCTGCGCACTGTTGGGCTCGCGACGCCGTCCCAAGTTCCGCGACGCAGGCCTCCTGCCTTCGCCGCCTCGGCTCGGGCCATCCAGGCCCTCGGCTCGCGAAGTACGCGAGCTTTCCGAGTCGGAGATCGCGGAACTTGGGACGGCGCCGCGATCCCTTTGTGGCAGGTGCAGGGTCCAAAAAGCCTGGTTGAGCTAGACAAAGCTGACGGATCCGCCGTCAGCGAAATTGCCTGGGTCGCGGAGAATAAGAGAACGCCGCGCCTAGTGCTTGAGATCTGAATTCGAAAGAATCGTATTCTCAACAAGATGGAAGTAAGCGCGGATCATCAGATCTTTTTCCATCGCTCCCAGCGAATTTAAATAGCGCTCTTTCGCCAATAGCGTCGGCTTCTCTAAAAAGCAGGTGAGCAGTCTTTGTACTCGCTCCATGTTTTTCAACGTGAAGAATTCGCGCTCGTCGGTCGGGATCATCATTACGCGAGCGACATCTCTTTTGCTGAACAAGAAATGAACTCCCAGCGTGCTCTGATGCACCAGATATTCGATTTGAACTGTTCGCATCAGTTCTGAATTCGAGTCGATTTTTGAGGCGCTGTTATGAAGATCGATAGAGTCGACGTCATCTTCGCCATTGTCTGGTCCGCCGCCTTCATTGTCGATCGGCGCTGGTCCAAGTCGGGACCCGCGAGAGCCTCCGCCACGTCTACTTCTCATAAGCCTCCTTGCTTAGTTCGACCTTTCCTTAGGTCGCGCCACAGTCTCAAACTGTAACACCTTCATTGTGAGGACTCTTGGTCGAGACACGCAAAGAAATTCTAAAAAAGATATTGTTAGGAGCTTATACGTGACCGTGGGTGCCTCTAATTTGACACAAGCTTCGAGGAGACCGACAATAATAAGGTGGTGCCAGCAGTGGCCGTCCACAGTGCAAGGACCCGAAACGAAAAGGAGGCTCGAGACCTTTTTCCACCCACACGATGGGAGTCTCATTTTGAGCCAATGGCTCAAAAGCGCAATTTGAGCCGAAGGCTCAAGACCGCAACCTGAGATTCAAGATCGATTGAAGGGGAGGCGTTTAAAAACACCCGCGACCTTGGTCTGGTCCGCGCTGCCCAGAAACCCAGTACTCAGAAGATTTTGGAGGGACGTATGTCTCACTCATCGAGTTCGAAGGTCGGCGTTAAAGCGGGTAGCACCAAGTCGGGTGTTAAGTCAGATATCAAGTCGAATGCAGCACGAAAAGCTAAAGGGCCTATCTTGAAAAATCCAATTGTGATCGATGAGTCCAAAGGACTCGTGTTTCAAACCGAGCGCGAGATGTACGGCTATTTTCAGCCGCAGATCCAGATGCTTGAATCCGAAGTGAAAGAGCACCGCGCGGCTTCGGATATTAAACTTTCTGAATTTTCAAAATTTGAACCCCTGCTTCAGCAAGTGATCGATGATCCGGATGAAGTTTGGGAAGACGTCGTTTCTGTCCACGGAATGAAAGTGACGAGTTATGTCGGTCACTACATTGCCGTTCAGCCAGATGACGAAGGCGTTGAAGCAGTCATCGATGTTGAAGCCTCCGAGAGCGATGCGCCATCGGGTGGTGGCTTGGGCACAGGCGACGACGACGGCGTTTACTACGTGGCCCTTACTTACGCCGTCGAAGGAAGTCCGAAGTTTGTGTATATGCACTTTCCATCTAGAGATATTAAACTTGTCGATCGTTTTCGACGCGGTGAAATCGTCTATGACCGCATTGCCAAAGAGGTCGAACAAGGAGCTGTCGAAGGCGACGCTCTGACGGAAGGTGATCCCTTGGCGGTGGGCCTTTACAAAGCGATGTTGTCGCTTCGTTCGGGCACCGATATTCAAGAAGATAAGTTTCACGACCACGAAGAGCTGCGCGAAGCGACGATCGAAGAGCCAGAAGAAATCTGGCGCTCGACGGATCTTAGCGGAAGCACGCTTGTCACATTCATTCGTCAGTTTGATGAAGGTGAGTCGGACGGCGTTTGGTATCTTGCGATCACGGTCGAAGATGCAACGAGTTCAAGTCATGCTCTGCTATTTTCGTTTCCGACGACGGATGAGAATCTTGTTGATCGGTATCGTCATGGGGAGAATTTGCAAGCCGAAGAAGTTACGCAGGAAGCGAGTCACTAGGAGGGCGCCGGCGCTGTCGCAAAAGTTCTGCGACGCGCGCCTCCTGCGCTCCCGAATCGGCTCGGCCTTCCAGGCCTCGGCCCGCCCTCTGGCGGGCTTCCCGATTCGGAGGTCGCCGAACTTCTGCGACAGCGCCGTCGACCCCTGTCGACTCGCTTCTGCTCTGTCGGGTGAATGCCTGGGATTGAAATTAAAAACGGACCCCGATTTTTTCGGTGGTCCGTTTTTTTTCGCGGTTTCTCTTTTTTCGGAAGTACTTTCTTTTTTTTAGAAGCAGAAGCTTTGGGTTCTGTTGCCCCACTCGGTTTCGCTTAAGCTTTGGGCGCGTTGTGAGTAGAACGGGTGGAGTGTGTTGAGTGTTTGTGAGTGGCTTAGGGCGTAGCGGTTGGGGTTGGCTTGGAAGACCGGAAGAAGCAGGTCGGCTTGTCCAACCACAGTCGCAGGCGTTGTGCTGCTGTCATAGACTACGAACTTCAATGCTTGCCAGTTGTAATCGACACCGCTGATGACCATTGTCGTCTTCGACATGAGATCAAGAGTTCCGGAGCCCGAAATGTTCGCTGAAGTGCGAACACCTGCGGCCGATGCAGAGCTCAGTGAGCTCGCGACGGGCGAGATCGGATCGACCGACCCTGCACCGCGCTCGAACCGAAATTGTACGGGCGCTGAGTCGATTTCCGAAACACCGCTCGCGTTCACTTTCCATCGGAAAGCTTGAACAAAGAGTTTTGTATTGGTGTCGAAATTCTCTGGCAATGTCGTTAGGCGAACGCGGACCTTATCTTCTTGAAGAACGCCATTGTAGTAGTACGTCGTAATGCGGCCGCCAAGGCGAACAGCTGAAGAATCAAACAACGAGCACTGGGCTTCGGCTTCGCCGGAAGATCCTAAGAGTGACGTCGAAGGTGTTGGACCACTTCCGCTGAACAGCGAGGTCGAAGATCTTGGAGTGACGTTGGATCCGCAAGCGCTCAGCAGAGCGAGCAGAAGACCGACGGCAGCAATTCTCACCGGTTTTTTCTCGATAATAGAGTCTACGCCGAAATTCATCGCTGGATTGCTTGTGAGTGTCTTCATTTTCGTTCCCCCTGTTGGGCTCTTTCGAACCGTCCGCTTTCATAAGGAGCAACGAACGGGCCAGTGGGCGCTTTTATTTCTTCTCGAATCTAGCGTCATTTCAGGGGTTTAAACTTGATTTGTCGTTTCAATTTGAGACGCTTGGAAGCGCTTCTCATGCTGGGGGGCCAACGGGCGAAAAGCGCAATTGCGGCACACCTTGGGTGGCTTCAATTCGTTTTTAATGCTCACAGAGAATGTTGCGAGGGGATTCATGGTTTTCGCGAAAATGTGGCTCGAGGTAACGTCTCGTGTCTCCAAGGGAATTTCAGGATCTGTCGCGATGTTGGACAGGTGTTCATATTTGAAACGAAACGGTCCTAGAGACGCCCGGCAACTTTTGACGCTAACATCGGGTTTTGCTCTAAGCCTCATGCTTCTCTCGGCCTGTGCGTCGACGCCGCGGCAGACTGGCTCTCTTCCGCCAGGAATTAAAAGCGAAATGCCCTCGGTTTCGATGAAAGAACCCGTTCGCCTTCGTTTGAAGGCCGAAGCTAAGGGAACCGAGACAGTCGAATACTTTCACGTCTCCGCCTCTCGAGCTTTTGAAGCGCAGGAGCTTCGCCATGAGAAAACCGAAACCTTAAAATTTACAGCTCTCGCCGAGACGACGAAAGTTGAACCGTCGGCGGAAGGTGGCGATCAGCGTTTCACTCAAGCCATCACCATTTTGAAAAAAGATGGAACCTTGGGACTTCACGATTTTGCGATGCCTGAATTGGGTGAGCGTCTTGAGCTCGTGACGGATTCATTGGGAAAAATTTTGAAGGCGGGCGAGTGGCCAACGAACTCGATCTTCTACGTTTCACCTGTGTCGCTTCCGGAAGGACCTGTCGAAGTCGGAGACACGTGGGCGATGCAAGCCACCTGGCTTTCACTTCAAGACATGGTGCCTTACGAGCTCGATATGATTTCGATTTTAAAAGGGTTCGTGAAGTGCGGCGACGATACCTGCGCCGATATCGAAGTGAACGGCAATGTGGCGATGCAGGGAGCTCTTCAGCAAGCGCTTGTTTTTAGAAGTGAGTGGAGAGGACGATTGTTGTTTGCGCTGAACGCCGGAACTGTGGCGTGGTCTCGCGTGAACAGTGAAGAACTTTTTGCTTACGACAAAGTTTACCGCACGGTGGGATCTTGTCTTGAAGCAGCTCTTCGCGAGCCCGGTCGCACGTCTGTCGTTCCCGCCGGCGTCGCCCCCACCTGCGAGGGCTTTCAGGCCCCGACGGCACGTCGGGCACCGTAAGTCGACGGCACGTCGGACACCGTAAATCGACGGCACGTCGGGAGCCGTAAGTCCGACTAGCGTCCGCCGAGTTCTTTTAAGCAGCTGATCCAAGAAAGACGGTAGCGGTGAACAACGCGGCCGTCGGCCGAGTCCACCGTCATCATTCCGCCGCGGTGACCGCCGCCGCCTTTAAGTTCCATCGAGGCGCGAAGTTTTAGCTCGACACCTTTTTTTGCAGGAAGACACGACAAGAGATCGGGTCCATTGAGTGGTTTTACCGTGCTCAAAATGTAGTTTTCTGAAACTGGTCCCGTCCAGCGTTGATAACCGAAGGATTTATTGAAGCCCAAGTGTGACGGACCATTTTGAAAATCGACTTTCTGTTCAGCGCGCACACCGTGGTCAAGATGCACAAAGCCTCGAAAATCCACGGACTCGATTTTGTAAGACCAGAGCCGCGGCTTTCTCATCGCGATTCGAACTTCACACTGACTTTTCGACGTTGAAAGATCCGCGCCCACGCGCGTTTGAAACGCATCGAAGAGAACAGTCAGTTCCGAAGCATCCGGCGACAAAATCGTTGTGACCGTTCCCTGAGGGCAACCCGTCCCACCGTAAGAAATATTCTCGATTCCAATTTCGCGCGGATCAAACTTTGTTCCTTTAATCAGATCGTCAAAGAAACCAGCCTGCGCCGCCGTAGGACTAATCAGCGCAGCCACTGCCGCCATTGCACCGACCCAGCTCATCACTCGAACCTTGAGCGAAGGTGTCGAAATCTTTGTAACAGAAACAGGATTTAAAAACTTGGTTTGCGGCTTCACTGGTGTCCCCCTGCGCCCACCCGGAGATGGGTTTCAGCGCGTACCGACAAGCAAAGCGAGGCGCATGCCAACCCGGACTGACACCACCACCAATCTAAAAAATTAAAATCTGGCCACCCAAATCTCTGGAGATCGCGCCGCCTTCCTTTTTTCCGCGACCTCCGAATCGGGAAGGTCGCGTCAGCGCGATCCGAGGGCCTGGATGGCCCGAGCCGAGCCGGCGAAGGCACGACGCCTGCGTCGCGGAAAAAGGGAAGGCGGCGCGAGCTCGAGTACCCAGAGCCAGATTTTTAGTCTTTGAGTTCGGCCCAGGTGACTCCGTCGCCGCCGGTTTCGGGTCCGGCCGCTCGCCACTTTTTCACGTAAAGAGATCGCGAGAGGTGAGACCTTACCGCTCGTTTCAAAACTTCTGTTCCGTGCCCGTGCACGACTTTGATTCGGTTTTCGCCGTTGATAGAGGCGGCGTCGAGTTGTGAGTCGAGAAGTTGGAGAGCGTCGTCGGTGCTTTTGCCGCGCACGTCAATCGTTCGTTCAATGTCTTGAAGCGTGACTTGTACGCCTGAGGCACGGCGAAGCGCATTTTGCGTGGGGTTGGCCATCGACTGTGGTGGGCGCAGCTGGCTCCAATGAACATAGAGCCGCATGGAATTGGCGAGAACTAAAACTTCGCCTTTTTGATTTCCTTTGCCCTGCACAAGACCTTCTCCGCCAATCGATGGGACGAAAATTTTAGAGCCCGGTGGATAGATTTTTTCGAAGTCTTCCAGGCTCTCTATTTTTTTCCTTGGTGCTAGGCCGCCTGCGGGTGGGGCTTTGACGATTTCGGGAAGGCTTTGTTTTACCTCCTGAAGTTTTTCGTGCTTCTTAAAAATGTTTTCGACATTCGTAAAATCAAGCATCTGATCGATCTTGCGCTCTGTCTTTTTAATCGTGCGCTCAAGCCACTGATCTTTTTCTTTTCTAAAGAGCTGAACAAGCTCCATGTACTTTCGTTTGGATTCCTTGGCCTCGCTCATTTCTTTAATGAGGTCGCGCCGGAGGCTTAAGAGCTCTTCTTTCATCGACTCAAGATCGCTCATGCTTTGCTGACGAGCTTTCATCTCGGGACTTAAATAGTTCAGCGCGCGGTCAATGATGGATCCCAATACGCCCACACGTCGCGCCGTCTGAAGCGCTAAACTTTGTCCGGGAATTCCCATCAAAAACTGATACGTCGGCGTACCAGACTTTTGATTGTACTCTAAACTTCCATTGATAATTCCGCTGTCGTCCAGCCAGCCGGTTTTAAGTGGACCCAAGTGCGACGTCACAACGCCGAAGACACCGTTCTCGGCGTAGCTCTCGAGGAAACTTCTGGCCAGGGCCGAGCCCTCTTCAGGATCAGTCGATCCGCAGATTTCATCGATGAGAAGTAAGTGATCGGGGCCTTTGAAAGCGACGGCTTGGTTCAAAGCGGTGACGTGGGCGGCAAATGTTGAAAGGGCGGCGTCGACACTTTGTTCGTCGCCCACCGCAATGTGGAGGCCTGAGAAAAATGGAAGCGTCGAGCCTTCGTCGGCGCAGATCGGAAGGCCACAGCGAGACATTTGTGCGGCAAGGCCCACACTTTTTAAGAGAACCGTTTTTCCCCCAGCATTGGGACCCGATAGAAGAAGAATTCGATTGCGACCGCCAAGCTTCACGGAATTTGGTATTACTTTTTTTTCGCCAGGATTTTTCAAAATCAAAACTGGGTGGCGCACGTCGCGAAGGTCCATAATGTCTGTTGAAAAGTGAACCGACCGCGCTTCAAGAATTTCCGCTAACTTCGCCTTGGCGAAGACGAGATCACCATCAAGCAGAGCCTCAAAAGAATTTGAGAATCCAAGCACCTGGGATTTCAAATAGCGCGAGCACGCCGTTAAGAGGCGTTCGATTTCATCTTCGATCTCGACTTCGATCTGGCGAAGCCGATTGTTGAGAGGTACGACATCGTCAGGTTCCATGAAGACGGTCTGCTTGGATTGGCTCGAACCATGGATAATTCCGCCAAAGGCGTGCTGCATTCCGGATTTTACAGGAATCACCCAGCGACCTTCGCGTGTGGTGACGAACTTCTCTTGAATCACCGGCTCCATTTCAAAAGCTTTAACCAGGCGGTCCAATGTGCCGTGAAGCATCTTCGTCTGCTGCGTTCGCTCGCGGTAGAGATGACTAAGACCAGGGCTCGCATCGGGGCGAATTTCTCCGGTCGGTGTCATCAGCTGATCAATTTGAGAGAGCGGAGGTTCTGCGTTCATCAATCGAAGGTTGAGAGTTTGAATCCACTCCGATCGAGGCTCCTCCAGAAAAGGTCGTAAGACTTCTTTCAGCGCGATGACTTCAATACAGAATCTTCGAACGTCGCGAAGTTCGACGGTTTGTAAGACAGCGTCTCGTTTGAGCCTCGAGTGCCAAGTCGAAAACAAATCAAGACTCTCGGCAAACGGGCGCTCGCCCATGGAAAGAACTCTGCGGCCTTCTTCGATCTGCGAAAACGAAACAACGGCTTCATCGGCGCTGGCCAAGGGCTGAAGATTTCTTAAACGCGTCCTTGCAGATTCGCTGGTCGCCAAAGTTTCTAAGCGAGCGATGATCTCTTGCCAGTCAATAGCGGTCCCGGCGTTTTTCATAATGACCTCAGTCGCTGACGAGATTTTAGCAGACCTGGAATGAGCAGCCCGAGAAGAATGGCTATCGAAAGCCACGGAGTGTAGCCAGCGATGCGGGAATAAAATGCCACGGGCGGATTTTTTTGAAACGGAACTTCGTAAAAACCGACCCACTCTTCGCCGATGGGAGATCTTTCAAGAACTTGGCCCGTGGCCAGCACCACGGTTGTGATGCCAGTGTTGGTCGACCGTAAAAGCGGGCGGCGGTTTTCAACGGCTCGAGCCAAGGTCATCGTCATGTGCTGATAGGGCTCAAAGGTGCGACCAAACCACGAGTCGTTGGTGACGTTGGAAAATATCTCGGCTCCCTTGACTGCCATCGCCGCAGAAAATCGGGGGTAGAGACTTTCAAGGCAAATTTGTGGACCAAGTTTGAAAGAACCAAGCTCCATCACCGAGGGTCCGGGACCTTGACCGAAACTTCCGAGCCCAGGAAAGAGCCACTTCGTGTAAGGAATGATGTCTGAGAACGGAAACTTTTCGCCGAACGGAATGAGGATGGATTTTCGGTAGGGCGGAGTCATTAATTGCCCCTGGGGGTTCATCGCGAAAAAGCCATTGTAGGTTTCTTTTTTTGAGTGATCGTGCGAGTAAGCGCCCGTGAGAATCGTCTTTCCTTGGGCGATGGCAAAATGTCTGAGGTGGATCCAGTTCGTTTGGTTTTGAAAAACTTCATCCAAGTAGTCGGGAAAGGCCGTTTCGGGCCAAAGCACATGAGTCGCTTCTGGATTTCTTTTAGAACCCTCAACAGTGAGACGCTGGTACGCTTCGATGATTGGGATTGAGAAATCTTTTTGTTTCTCGACGATGAGTTTTGCGTAATTCCCAATGTTTCCCTGTGCGATCAAAATTTTGAGAGAATCCGGAGGCGTCTTCCATACCTCGGCGCGGCCGATGCCAAGGGCGTTCACGGAAAGAAACAGTGCGATTCCAAGGCTCAATGGAACAAGGCTTGGACGCGCTTTCATCCAAAAGTTTTTTCCGCGCGAATCCCACTCGAGCCAACCAAGGGCGAAAAAACCGTTACAGGCCAGCGACACAAGATTGAGGCCTTCAAATCCAATCACGTCCGCAAACTGAGCTCCGGGAAAATTAGCCCAAAGCCACGTGTACCCAAGGTGCCATGGAAAAATTGAAGGCCAGAGTGCTTCAAAGAGTGCAAAGAATGAAAACGCGAGAGCGATAAAAAAACTTCGCGAGGGTCGATAGGTGGGATCTTGAATTCGCCCCAGGGCTTCAAGTTTCTTGAAAACAAAAACGGCGGCAGCTCCCGCCAGTCCGTAATACACGTGAGCCAGCGAAGCGAACGCCAAGAGTGTCAGCACTCCAGCCCACTTCGGAAAATGTCCGAATTCAACCGCAGTGATGGCGATCCAGTGAAACCCAATCAAATTCAAAATGAATTGCGCAAGCCACCCGATAAAAAAACTTCGCCACAGCAAAACCCGACGTGTCTGTGGTTCTGAAAGATCAATGAGCCGAATCCAAGCGACGATCAGCGGTGCGAGCCCGAAAAGTATCGCCCACGGGGGGAATGGAATATAGCTTGTGCCTATTGCAAGGCCTGTTAGTATCGGGAAGACTAAGAGTGATTTCACGACAATGACCCTATCAAGCAAGTGATCAAGGATGAAGCTGCATGATACAAACTGAACTAAATAAAAACACCTCGCCTGACATGACGCGCACGCGATGTCCTGGCTGCCAGAAGCTTTTTGCCGTGGAAACCGGCGTTTTGGTGGCGATGTCACGAGCCGGAGTGGTTCAAGCCGAATTTACCTGCACAGGTTCACTTTGCCGCGAATCTTTTGCTGTATCGCTTCCTCTACCCAGCGATCATTCGAGCCTCACGGTTTTGCCAGCCCTCAGGATTTCGACCCTCGCGCCTACGGAGCAGCCAGAAATACGACCAGAAAATCAGTCAGAAAATCAGCCAGAGGAAGCGCGTCGCGAAGCTCCGCCGTCGGTCCGACCAGAACCTGTATCGCTAAAAGTTTCTGTGCGGGCACTCACTAAGCAGCCTCCGGCCTTGAAAACCAATCTCACCTTCGAGCGCGAGTGCCCGCGCTGTGGGGCCACGAACACAGCCAATGAAGTTGGCGGCGCTCCGCCAACAGACTGTGTCCGCTGTGGAATTATTTTTGATCGCTACACGCTCGCCAGCGAGGCTCAGCTCGAAGAAGAATTGGCGCTTGGCGGAACGAGGGAGCTTGCAGCACTTTGGGACAAGGCTCTTGAAGACTATGAGGACCGCATTCGTCACGACCGATTTTTAAACGCGTGTCGTGATGCGAACGCGCTTTCCTACGCGGCAAAAAAGTACTCCCAAATTTTGGTGGCAGCTCCACAAGATGATATTGCCAGAATGATGCGAAACAAAGTGGTCGCACTGGTCGCATCTCAAGCTGAAAGCAGTAAGCTTCCTATCAATTTGGCGTTTCGAATCCCAAAGTTGAATTCGATGGCTCTTTTTGGTGGGTCACTTTTGTTTTTCTGGGGCCTAGCTATGCCCCAGCTCAATAACATTATGGAGATCGGTCTCTCCCTCGTGCTTTTATCGATCGGCGTGCGGGTCGCGCTGCGCGCTCGAATTTAGTTCGGATCGCCCGCGGTATTCGGTGAATTTCTTGAACGCGAGGGCTCTCGGGCAGAGCTTCCGCTAATGACATTGAGAAGGCTTCGTCCAAAGCTTGTCATTTCTTCGGCGGGTTCAATGCTCTCACGCCCCGAACTGAGCGCTGAAGGATTTAAAGTGCGGTCTCGTCCCGAACCGTCGCTTGAGAACGCATCCGCGGCGATGCGCTCGGTGTTCACCGTCGCTTGCCCTGTGATCGACAGCCCCATATCAAGGCTCGTCAGAGCGCGATAGGCGTTGAGAAGTTTCGCCGTTCCAGTTTTCGAAAGAAGAGTCGGGTATTCGTCGCCTGTGCGGAGAAGATATTTTTTTACGTCGGCCGCCGTGAATTCATTTCGGTGAGCGAGGACAAGAACCGCAACGCCGGTGGCAAAAGCCGTAGCTTGGGAAGTGCCCGTCATTTTGCCGAAGGCGGAGCCTGGGAGGGTTGAGTAGATTTGATCTCCGGGCGCAGCAATGTCGACAGTTCTTACGCCGTAGTTACTGGACGCAAGAACTTTTCGCTCGCTTTCATTTACGGCCGTGACGGAAATGATATTTGAGAGATCGTAGTCGGCTGGGTAGTAATGCTTCCCAGTTTCGTCTGTGTTCGAGCGCTCGTTGCCTGCGGCCGCGATAAATATGATTCCACTTTTTTCGGCCTCTTTCACGGCCGCGTACTCTTCGGCCGAGTACTCGGTGCCGCCGCCGGAGTAGTTGATGATCTTGGCGTTCATTTTGATCGCGTAGCGAATGGCTTGAATCGTATTTTTCAAATTGTTCGCGCCAGGTGATTTCGGATCATAATATTTTAAGGTCATGATCGAAACATTGGGTGCTACGCCTGAAATACCAAAACTATTTCCACCTTTTGCGCCGATGATTCCCGAGATGTGGGTGCCGTGACCGTGGTTGTCGGTGAGATCATTGGTGCCGGCGACAAAATTCCAGCCGTGCACGTCATCAACGAACCCGTTCCCGTCGTCGTCGACACGGTTTGTGGCCTTATCTTTGCCATTTTTGTCGAGACCCGTTTCGCCTTTGTTGACCCAAAGATTTTCGCTGAGGTCACGGTGGCGGATGTCGACTCCCGTGTCGATGACTGCGACCACGATGTCTTTCGAGCCCTGAGAAATGGTCCATGCTTTTTGGGCGCTCGTCGCCGTGAGGCCCCATTTTTCTTTGATAAAAGGATCATTGAGAAGAACGTTTTCTTCCTTCGCTTTTGAACCTTTGTCGACGGCCGTGGCATTTTTCAAAACCAGATCACGATCGGTTTTTTTCGAGCCAATCCCCAACGCGCCAAGAGCTGCCGTCACAGACGCGGGTTCTTTGCGTCCGCGCTCGCCCATCAGGCCAAAGGCGGCAAAAGTTCCGATCAGACAAAAAGCCGCAGTCGCGACGCGAGCCATAGGATGAGACGTCAGTTTATTTAAGCTGATTTTCATACAAGACTTCTCGGTCGATTCGCCTCGAAGCTAGCGTCTCAATTTGAGATTGATGCTAAAAAACAGTGGTCAGGCGCAGCGTCGATTCTGGGAACTCGACAGGGGTCGAGCTGAGACGTCGTTGGTAAGTGACGTAGTTTCGTAAAACGAGTTTAACGTAAAGACGAGTCTCGTCGTAGGGGATTTCTTCGATAAATTCTAAGGGGTCCGAGCGAAGGCGCGTGCGGAGCCAGCCTTGTATCGCGCGGTCATTTGCGTTGTACGCGGCGACGGCCAAAATGAAACGATCATCATATTTTTTGAACAGGTCCTTTAGAAAAACCGTTCCAAGTGGAATGTTTATATCAGGATCGTAAAGGTCCTCCGGACCGTTAAAAGGAACGCCAAGACTTTTCGCAGCCACCGCCGCCATTTCAGGGATGAGTTGCATAACGCCGAAAGCGTCGGCGGGGCTTCTGGCGAGAGGATTGAACAGCGACTCTTGCCTCATTATCGAATATACGAGCTCGGCCGGAAGGCCCTGTTTTTTCGTTTCGTCCAAAATTCTTACTTCAAACGGAAGCGGAAATAGAAGCTCTGGGCGTTTCTCTAAAAGTTCGCGGCGCTCATCGGCTGAGAGTTCGTCGACGCGAAGACTGACGGTAAGATGCTGTTCAGCTTTGGCGAGTAAAACCAGGGTCGCCGTTTTTTTCTCAAGGGACCACGAGCGATCCCATACGGGAAACGACGAGAAGTTTTCAATGTACTTTCGCGCAACATCGTTTTCACCAAGAACCGCAAACCACTCGACCGGAACACGAAGCGAGTCGGGGAGGCTCGCCACAGCAGATTCATAGGAGTTTTCGCGGTGAGCGTTATCAAGGTCAGGTGCGAGCGAAGTGAAGGGAAGTTTCAAGTCACGTTTTGCGACAATCCCATAAAATCCGAAGGGACTAAAATCAGAGAGTTCCAAGAGAAGCCTGGCCGCACGTTCGTCATCCTGAACTTCTTTGTAAAGACGAGCTGTCCAAAACATATTGCGCGTAAGATCCGTGTGCCGATCTTCGAAAGTGCTTGCAAGCTCGAGAGTCGAAATGGTTTTGGCGACCGCTTCCTTTCTTGAAACCAAATCAGTTTCAGCCAAAGCAAGACGTCGCATGTTCCAGCCTTTATACCAAAGAAACCGCGCCTTCGTCGCGCGGTCAGAAAGCGAGTCGATGGCCACTTTGCTTAAGATTTCGTCCATTTCTTTAAAGCGGCCACTCTCTTCAGCGATGCGCGATCGAATCAGCATCGACTCGTGGACAGGGATAAATTTTGCGACTTCAGATTCAGTCTCTGAAAGAATTTTTCGCGCCAGCGCCGGATTTTGATTGGTCCACACCGCGCGAGCGTACTGAATGCGAGTGTCGAGATAAGCTTTGAGGCGCGTGAGGTCTCGGCGTTTCAGACCTTGCTTAAGAAATTTCGAGCGCGCAAATTTTTGCCACTTCGACGAGGCTTCAATGAATTCAGGCGTTCGCAGTTGAAGTTTATAAGACATGCGAATGCCATCGAAGGCGCGAAGACGCTCAAAGTCCGAACGGTTTGGATCCTTTGCGACCCGTTGAAATGCCGACCGTGCGGCATCGAATTGCCGCGACTGCCGAAGATCCATGGCAATCGAAAGAGGATCAGGCGCTGGAAGCGAGGGGTGTTCTGATGAGAATCTTGGAGCGACTTTAATGAGTCTTTCGATCACGGAATTTCTCAATACGCTTGCTTCAAGAATTGGATCGCTGGTGGCCGCGGCCGCGGACGGCAACCGAGCGAGAGACTTTTGAAGTCTTTCAACGCGAAGATTTTGAGTCGGTTCAAAAAAGGAAACTTCGTAGAGGGCTTTTGCTATCGCGAGATCAGACCCAGAGCTCTCTGCGCGCTGAAGCGAGGCGCGAGCAAGGTCTTCTTTCAGCCATGGCGGCGGAGCTTGAATCTCGATCTGATTTTCAACATTGCAGACAATCTGCGTTCGGGCGCGCGCAAGATATCGTACAGGTTCCGGGACATTGAGTGTCGGTTCAAGCGCCAGAGTACGGTAGCCATCGCACGCCTCGGTGGCTTGATTGGCCGCGCGCGCTTTTTGGGCCGCGCGGTAAATGAGAACGGCTTTGATCGCAGGATTCTCAACAGCTGCCAACGATTCTTTCGATACAGCCGCGACGGCCGCACTGATCGCCGTGTCCGTGGGGGCCTTCAGCCCACGCCCAGAAATATTCGAGGTGGACGAGCATCGAGAGACCCCGAGAACGACAACAAGGGCTGTCACGGAAAAGAGTGTCGTTCGCGAAGTCCTGGTGCGAGTCAAAAGCATTTGTTAAGGATAACTGCACCGAGGAGAGAAAACCACAGGATGTCGCGCAAAATTATTCATATCGACATGGACTGTTTTTACGCCGCCGTCGAAATTAAATTTCGGCCACACTTGCGTGGGCAACCTGTGGCTGTGGGCGGTTCTCCCGAGGGCCGAGGTGGCGTTTTAACGACGGCAAATTACGAGGCGCGGCAATTTGGAGTGCGCTCGGCAATGACTTCGGCGAAAGCGTTGAAGTTGTGTCCAAATCTCATTTTGATTTCGCCTGATTTTTCTAAATACAAAGTCGAAAGTCGCAAGGTTCGCACCGTCTTAGAACGTTACGCCACTTTGATTGAACCGCTGAGTCTTGATGAAGCTTACATCGACGTCACGGGTTCCGATTTCGAAGGTGGAAGCGCGACTCGAATCGCTGAAAAAATTCGCCGTGAGATTTTTGAAGAGACCGGGCTCACCGCCAGCGCAGGAGTCGCCCCGAATAAATTCCTCGCTAAAATCGCGAGCGACTTAAATAAGCCCAATGGCCTTTCTGTCATTCGTCCTGCGGATGTCGAAGCTTTCATGAAGAATCTTCCGGTGACGAAAATATGGGGCGTCGGTCGGGTGACCGCAGAAAAAATGAATCGCCTGGGGCTTAAAACGTGCGGCGATCTGCAAAACTACTCGGTGTCTCGATTGATCGAACTCTTCGGCAGCTGGGGGCCACAGCTTTTTGATTTCGCGCGCGGAATTGATGAGCGGCCCGTGCGAAACGATCGCGAGCGCAAATCTTTGACCGTCGAAGAAACCTACGGGCGAAGTTTAATGACGCGAAAAGAGGCCCTCGAGGCTCTCCCCGGTCTCTATAGCGAGTTTTTGGAGCGACTCGAGAAATACAGCGCTGCTTTTTCCAGGCATCAAGCGGAGTCGCCGGTTGGGGCGCCGAGTGTACCGCCGACGGGCGAGGCGGCCGGGTCCGCTAGGTTGTCGAGTGTACCGTCGATCGACGTGGCGGCGGCGGGTGTTGCGGCGAGGTCGGTTGTCGTGAAAGTGAAGTTCGACAACTTTCGCCAAAAAGGGCGCGAGCGAAAGTGGGAGAGCGCCGCTGTTCCATCTCTCGCCGTCTTTCTTGATCTTCTCGAGGAGGCTCTTGATGGTGAAACCTTGGGAATTCGCCTTCTGGGCCTGGGTGTGCGGTTTGCCAGTAAGACATCTGACTCAAGATCCGGCGCCGTCTCGCAGCTTCCGCTGATCTAGCTTCTCTGGGAATTTTTTGACGTCGATCATTGAGAGTTCTTTGGTCCGTGCATCAACTTCGACGCTCATGCGCCCCAATGAAACTCGCTAGAAATCTGGTTCCCTGGCAAATCTCTTTTCGACTTTCAGCATGAACCGCGCGTCGTCGCGCTTGTAGCCGGCGCCCTCAAGTTGATTGATTCGAACGTAATCTTTTAAACTGAGCCAAGCTTTAAAGCTTTCAACGATGCGAGTGAAGGGCCGTCGATCCCAAAATTTTTCGTCCCGCGACTTTTTTACTCTATTCGTGTGCTTTGCCGCCATCGCTGCGCGGGTCCAGCGGTTCCGTCCGGTTACGGCCATAGCTATGGCGGCCGTCACGGCGCGAATAAAAGGCTTATAGGTAAACCGGTTCGAAAGTTTGATCTGCAAATGAAGATGATTCCCCACATTCGCCATCGAGATCACGCGCACGCCATAAATCACCGAAAATTTCTCGATGATGCGATTCACGTGGGAGTGGTTCCGAGGTCGTCGAAAAGACCATTCGCCTTTGGCTTTCGTCGACCGAAGCACAAGGTGTATCGTCTCGCGAGTCGAAAGCGGACGTGCGCCACGGCGACCCGCACGCGTTTTCAAAAGGTCGCCACCATAGGCCGATTTCTCTTTCGCCAGCAGTGACGTCTGTTTTGACCGCTGTGATCGTGGAGTCAAAGGTTGCTTCATCATTGGTCGCAAACTTATGTGAACGAAGGTATAAGTTCAAGCGAAAAATCCATTCAGACCCGGATTCGAGTTATTACTGCAACAGCATGAGTCTTTTGGATAAAAATAAGAACGGCCAGCTGGCGAGATCATGCCAATCTTTTGTTAACCA
>LNFM01002057.1_pt1 | contig 88280 bp, 87 predicted proteins | sample 596031 | NCBI WGS metagenome assembly LNFM01 (sample SAMN04254537, study PRJNA301005) | activated carbon metagenome | isolation source: dual media filters at the Ann Arbor, Michigan drinking water treatment plant | place: USA: Ann Arbor | reverse complement strand
GAATTAAGCTTGGAAAAGGCTTAGGCCACAACTCAGCAGTGGGAACTGAAGCTAAATTCAGATCGCAAACCACACAAACAATGAATTTTGATACATTGTATTTTGCTGATGCAGATTATTATATTGCAAGTCTTAAAAGAAAGGGAATTCAACCTCCTTACAATCTTAATCAGCTAATTGCTGAAATGAAAGCTGATCCAAACAGATGGAACAATGCTGAACTGCGCAGGGTAGTTATGCATGAGGTGGGGCATGCATTAGGTTTGTTACATGAGCAGAGTTATCCCGGAGCTGTAAACTGGAAAAAAACGGATTCTGTTTATAAATATTATAAAGAAACCCAAGGCTGGGACAAGGCAAAAGTTGATTTTAATGTGTTCGAAGTATCTAATCAGTTTTATACCAATGGCACCAGCTACGATCCAAAGTCAATTATGCATTATTCAATTCAACCATGGGAAACAACGGATGGATATTCAGTAAATAATAACTTTGAACTTTCTGCAGGGGATAGAGCAATTATTGCAGCATTATATCCTAAAAATTTAAAGACCTCTGTGCATGTAGTACCTAAAGTAGATATTTCAAACTTTGGTAAGTTAAATGTTGTTACGAGCACAACACGCAACGGTATAGTCATTCAACCAACTTTTGATCTGAAGACAAATTCTAAACTTGGAGAAGTATATTTTGTAGCCCGGTTGGCTGATGAAGATGGGTATTATATCAGAACAACTAATACCTATTACAACTGGGGGGGGACAGCGGCTGGATATCTTAAAATGAATTTATTGCCAAACTCAAAGGTGAGCTATAATAAAGGAACAAAGAAAAATCTTGAAATTTTTATTCCTTTTGATCAGATTCCTGATGTAAATGGAAAGAAAGTAATGGTAGTTTTTGCTGTGTACCTGGATGATGTTGCGAATAAGCAAATGGATAAGTTGATGTATTTTTCAACTACTAACCCGCTAAGCATTATACATTAAACTCATTGTTGTTATTAAAAGAAAAGCTCTGATTATTCAGAGCTTTTCTTTTTTGAGGTCGGAAGTCAGGAGCCGTCCGGTATTACCTAACAATGGGGAGTAATATTTTATTTAAAACTGCGGGTGTTAAAAAGTAAATTTTATTGAAGCTAATAACTTATTTAACAGCGTCTGATTGTACCCAAAACTCATCCGTCCAATCAACCTGGCAAATAACGGGGTGATTATTTATCTGCTCGGAAATTTCCTCCAAATCCTTTAAAGAAAGAGTGGACTCCAGCAGTTGAAAAAATTCTCTTTCTTCCCACCTGATATGTACTTCTATCAAGTTAGCCAGATCCTTTAAGTCATATCGGTCTACTTCTCTGTCTATTGAAATAACTAGCTCTCTTATTTCATTATGATCGGATTTTAGCTTACTGGACAGAGGATGCAAATCAGGTAAATAGGGCATTAAAATTTTTTCTTCCTGGAAAAAATGCGGTCTCATATGGTTTTCCCAAAACCAGCCCACAAATTGACGGAGCTTATAAGAATCAGTCTTGTTATTAAGTCCCTGTCTTATTTTCCATACAAATAATAAACCGTCATGATGCTCCCGGCTTAAAGGTTGCAATTGCAAGCTTCTTTTTAGAGGTTTTATTTCATCCATATACTAAAAATACACCCGTTAACGACCCCGTGTTTATGACAACCAGCATTCTCACAGCTGATTTTCCTCACTTCCCCCCAACTGATTTTAATCATGATAACTTATGTGGCACATCATTCCTAAGGCGTATGCACAGCTTTATTTTCGTAAAATAAAATTATTATTATGTATCCGGGATCAGCAACAAACAAGGAAATTAAAAAGGGTATATCTGCAGTTTTACCCTTTAAACAGGTTAACGATGGCAGTACTAGTGCATCAGAAGCACTTTGCATTCCTGCTGTTAATATTATAGAAACTGCAACGGAATATCTTTTAGAAATTGCTTCTCCGGGAATGCACCGGGAAGATTTTAATATTGGGATAGAGCAATCTGTAATTTCTATTTCGGCAAAATCCGAAAAAAACTCGGAAGTCAGTAGTGTAAGCGACCGTTGTGAATATAATTATACGGAGTGGACGAGGGCATTTGCTTTGCCGGAAGACGCCGATGTGGTACTTGCACATGCGAAATACTGCAACGGAGAATTAATTATTCGTATTCCCCGTGGTAATACAAATGAAAACAAAGAAAAGACAACTGTATATGTCTATTAACATTAATTCTATGCTCTTACATATTTCGTCAAATCGCCTTATCAGTGATATTCAAAAGGAATTCAATAGTGCATTTCCTTTTCTCAAATTGGAGTTTTTTAATAACCGTTCTTTTTCCCGGTCTGATTTTTCTGTGAACCAACTTATTCCAGCTAATAGAAAAATAGGTGATAGTAAATTGTCAATACCGGATGAAGATGTAGAAATTTCTGAGGACATGAAAGTTAGTGACCTCGAAAAATTGTTTAAGGATAATTTCAAACTAGCCGTGCAGGTATTCCGTAAATCGGGTAATCTTTGGTTAGAAACAACAATGACAGACAACTGGACTTTGCTGCAGCAAAACAACCATGGCAGAGAATTATCTACTGACAAAAGGGGTAACGATGTTGTTGATGACTATGATTTAAATCGGGATGCTGACCACTAGTATTTCGATAAGTATGGAGACTATGGAGGAATGAACTGAAATTTTAGCAAACAGGGGTGCTATAAGAAGCACTAAGAATGTGTGTGCTTTCTATTTGAAATAAAAAAGATAGATCGCTTTTTAGTAAAGAAGATTTTTTAATTTTTCCAGGTTAACAATGGAAATCTTCCCCTCCTTAATTTCTATTAATTTCTCAGCTTTAAAATCACTGAGTGTACGTATTAAGGATTCGGTAGCTGTGCCAACATAATGTGCAAAATCTTCCCTCGAAATTTCTATAGGCTTAGTTGGGCTTTCTGCATTAAACTTTGATTGTATATCAACAAGTGCTTTAGCCACCCTTTTGCGAAGCGAACTATAGGCAAGACTTAGTAATCTGTCTTCTTTCTCTTTTACGTTTTGGGTAATGATCTGAATAAACTTAGCTGCCACATCCATATTACCATAAATCATTTGCATAAAATCTTCCCTCGGCAACTGTAAGATTTCTGCTTCTTCCAGAATTATAGCAGAATCGTCATAGTTTTTATCTTCAATCAAAGCAGTGTATCCAATAAAATCTCCATCAGTGAATAGGTCGGTAATATATTCTTTTCCATCTTCATGCGACTTAACCGCTTTTACTTTTCCTTTTACTAAATAAAAAAGTACCCTTGGTCGCTTGCCTTCCTGGTAAAGCACTTGTTTTTTCGCATAATTGTCTGTATTATATTGTTCGGATAGGTGATTTACAAGGCCTGCATTCTTTACATCTTTTATAAACTCGTTGATGCCTTGCTTAGAAGATGCATATTTATTATTCAACACTTCAGCCTTCTTAAGCCGGATCTCAATGGCATTCAAAAGTTCAATATCTTCAAAGGGTTTAGTAATATAATCGTCGGCGCCCATTTCCATTCCTTTCCGAAAATCACTTCGTTCAGTTTTAGCTGTAAGAAAAACAAAAGGAATATGCTGTGTTTCTGAATTTTTGCGCAAAAGATGAAGCACCCCGTAGCCGTCCAGTTCAGGCATCATAATATCACATACTATTACATCTGGTTTTTCCCGTTGAGCAGTTTCCACTCCTTTTTTTCCATTTTCTGCAGTGAAAGTTTTGTAGCCTGCCAGCTCTAAAATTTCTGCAGTGTTTTCCCTGATATCCTGGTTGTCATCAATAACTAGAACTGATTTCATAATGTTGTTATTTTATCGGAATGCTAAAAGTAATGGTTGTTCCTTTATTAAGTTCACTTTCCAATTTTACTTCTCCGCCCAACAAATCTATATACCGCTTTACAATGTGCAAACCTAAACCAGTTCCCTGAATATTAACTGCATTGGCGGCTCTGAAAAAACTGGTAAAAAGGTGTTCCTGATCATCCTTACCGATTCCAATTCCTTCATCACTTACTGCCATTACAACTTTGTTATTTGAAGTTTTAGCATCAATCGCAATATTTTTTCCTTCCTCCGAAAATTTAATAGCATTGCTTACAAGGTTGATCAATATGTTTCTAAGGAGCTTTTTATCCGTAAAAGCATAGCAATTTTCATTACAGTTAACTATAAAGGATTGATCTTTTTTTAATTGCGTCTTCATTTCGTCAACTGTTTCTGTCAATAGATCTTTCACATTTACCTCTTCCAATTTCTTGTCCACCCTTCCTTCATTTAGTTTTCCTAGTGAAAGAAAATCTTCCAGTATATCATTCAAGTTGTTGACCGAATTCTTTATCCGCTGTATATGCTTATCTCTTTTTTCCTGTTCTTCGGTAGCGGTATATTTTGACAGGAGGCTTGCCGAGGAAAGCACTGTGGTAAGAGGAGTACGAAATTCATGTGATGCCATTGATACAAACCTGCTTTTGATCTCATTCAACTGTCTTTCTTTATCTAACGCTTCGCTAAGTTCTTGTTGTGACTGCTCTAGTTTTTGCAGCGCCTCCCGTAAAATCAAGGTACGTTCTTCTACTTTTATTTCGAGGTCTGCATTCAGCTGGCGGATTTTATCGGTGATCTTTTCTAACTCTGCTTTCTGTTTAAGCATACTTATTTCAATTTCTTTTCGCTGGGTGATATCTACGATAAAGGCAATCACAAACAATTCATCGTCCCGCTTGTAATGGCTCAAACTAACCTCAACCGGCAACTCAGAACCATCTTTTTTCCTTCCATGTAAATCCCGGCCATGACCCATTGACCTGTTGGATGGTTTGTTATAAAACCCTTCTCTCAATTGGTGATGGTGAGGCCGAAATTTATCTGGTATTAATATTTCTATTGGCTTGCTTATCAGCTCTTCGCTATTATAACCAAACATTCTTTCTATTGCAGGGTTGGTCATAACAATATTTCCTTTCCCGTTTGTGAGAATGATACCTTCTGTTGCATTTTCAAACAAAGAGGTCATGTGTACCTGATCCAGCATACGGGTGTTGTGTTTATTTATATCCAAAATAACAAATAGTAGGGTAAACTGAAAAGATATTCTCTGAATGCTGGTATGCTATAGTTAAATAGCCTAATCCCATTATTAAACGGCGACGAATTATTTATGCATATAATTCTCTATCGCTGCAGCAATATCTTTAATGTGGCTTATGGCAACATTATCATAGTCAGTTAACATGGTCTTTTTTTCTGCGGAGCTTTTGGCCAGTATAGCACCCATTTTCAGCATAAACTTATCCTTCCAGGAAAGGTTTTTCCTTATCATTTTCCCGGGAAAATAATAGTACTCGCAGTTGTGTTGTAATTCGTTGGGAATTCCTGCTGTATTATATGCTTGTCGTTTCTCCAGTTGCTCTACCGGAGTTGCGGCTACCTGAAAAAAGAATATTTTTTTATGCTCGAGTAAAGATAAATTTATCCTGAGCCAGCTTTCTATTTGCAGCTTTCCTATGTATACACTGGTGCCAATAACCAGGAAGTCATATTTTTTTAATGCTTCCCCTTTGATGTTCGATGCAGGAGTTACAGATAATTTCAATTCCTCGCCTAGCCATTCTGCATATTGTTGAGTAGCGCCGTATTTTCCTTTATATATAATTATTCCTTGCATATACTATTGTTTGTATTGATGAATACCGGTTGGCGGTACTGTTGCCCACCAATAGGATTTTCCTTTTTTAAATAATACGACAAGTGCAATTGCAAATGTGACGGTGCAAGGGAAGCCGGAACCCACACCCAATGGTGCTATTGCCAACAGGAAAACAATTCCACCGAAACATCCAATTTTATAGATCCAGCCTTTTAACAACATGGATAGTGCTATCAATCCCTGACAGGTAGCAATAAAACCGACAACCAACGGTATATGTTTACTAAACCAACCATTAATAAAATTGCTGTACAAGCTGCTTAAACTCAAATCAGCATATAGCAGGTAATCAGCAGGAGAACGTTGCGATGTGGTCCAATTCATCCAACATGCCCAGCTAAATAATAAAAAAAATAAAAGCCTGCTTATGCGTGGCCATTTAACTGCAGCCAGTAGAAAAATCAATGCAAGCACATTAAAAGCAATCAACATAAACAGGTAAGATGAATTTTCTAACCCTTTCATTGCTTTAGCATTTGAAATTGATATTCAACTTAATCAAAAAGCTATGCTTTTTTCTTTACCTGACAGGTGTTTATTCCGAACAAAGAATATAAAGGACAGAAACTTATAAGACTTGTAAGTAAGAAAATACTTGCAACACCCAGTAGCAGATAACCAAACGTACCAGTAATGGTATATGTAAAGTAAAGAACTGCTATTGCAATGGCAGCCAGGATTCTGACAATGCGATCTGTGTTTCCCATATTCTGTTTCATACGTTTAAAGTTTTGTAATTCAAATTTAAATGGTAAACATCCGGGTTTACCTGACTGGAATCAGTCCCTGGAATGATTTACAAAATAATTTTTGGAGGTTTTAGAAATCAAGCGACTATCTGACTAAAATCAGTTAAATACGTAGTAATCACTTTTAACTTTAATTAAAACTAAAAAAATGAAAACAATAATAGCTTCAACAGATTTTTCACCAGTATCACTCAATGCTGTAAAATTTGCAGCGGATATGGCTGGTGCCATTAAAGCCAATTTATTATTATTCCATGTGTATAGCATTCCGGTAACCTATACAGATGTTCCGCTTGCATTAGTTTCTGTCGAAGAATTAAAGCTAGAAAGTGAAAAGAAGCTTGCAGACTTGAGGGACAGTTTGCGGCAAATCATACCTGACGTCATAACAATAGAAGCAGAAGCCAGATTAGGTAACACGGTAGATGAGATGGAAAGTATTTGTAAGGAAATCAAGCCGTTTGCTGTAGTTATTGGGGCGAAAGGGAAATCTAATATTGAGAATATAGTGTTTGGAAGTGTTGCACTTACTGCTATAAGACATCTTGAGTGGCCAGTGATTTGCGTACCGGCCGGAAAAGAGTATGGAACAGGAATTAAAAAAATAGGCTTTGCTTGTGATTTCAGGCAAATTAAAAAAACAACTCCTGTTCAGAAAATAAAAGATATAGTAGGTGAGCTCTCCGCTACTTTGCACATACTAAATGTAGACTATGATAATAAGCATTTTGATACGGAAACACCTTCGCAAATGTATTTACTCAACGAATTATTCAATGACATTAATCCGGACTATCACTTTATCAACAATCCGGATGTGGAAGATGGAATTCATGAATTTGCAGAAGCTAATCACCTTGACTTGATAATTGCAATACCCCAAAAACATAGACTATTAGACGGAATATTTAAGCCAAGCAGTACAAAGCAGTTGATTTTTCAGTCTCATATTCCGGTAATGTGCCTGCACCAATAAAAGGGGGCATTACTTTTAAAAAAAGTACTCACATAGATAAAACTTCTTTTTCGATCGTTATTGCCTTGGGGAAAAGCACCATTTGCTCCAGGTATAAATGATGCATAAGATCATTATCCAGTTCTTTCAATTTTGCCATTACTACCCTGTGGTTGGCACATACATTAGCAGGAGTATTGTATTGATTTGTAATTGTCCGGATTGAGCTGATGATCTTCGTCACCATTTCATGCCCGTTGAACATGCTTTCCTCAACTGGCTTACGGAGTGTTTTGATCAGCAGCACTGCATAGGGTTCTTTGTCTTTGTGTGCATGAGCAATCTGACGGATATAGGGAAATAACACTTCCTCTTCCCGTTTCATAGCTGGTTCCAGTTGCTTCATTAATAAATCATATTTAATTAAAAGCTCTGCCAGCCAGGGAAATTTCTTGAGATGCTCCTCTACAAAATCATTCAAAATTTGCATTGTTTCCGGAAGCGATTGCCGTAAGTATTGGTGATGTATATTAACAATGTAATCAATAATAAAATCAATACTCCAGTTGGAAAAATCAAGCTGGTTCGAAACAGGTATGGTTCGTATTGCTGCTTCCAGTTCCTGCTGAAGTTTTTCCAGATTAATGCCCTGTAACTCACAAGTCATTTCCATTGGCCATTTACCACCGCAACAATATCCTATACCATGTTTCCTGAAAACAACAGCAGTACGGTAATCTTTTGCAACAATATCTGCAGCCGATGATTGGCGATCGATTTCAAAAGGTTGTAAATACATAATGATAAATCCAGCCGGCAAATTAAATGGATGATTTATCTATAAATATGATTTACGTCAGTTAGCCGGAAATGAAGGGTAAATAATTTAAATAACAGAGATACTTTTAATAAAGTCGGGATTTTTTTTGTCCAGTAAATCTCCAATGGAAGTTTTAGAAAATTCGGCCAGCATGCCATCCCTAATCTGGAGCATTTGAAAATGGAGTGGGCAGGGGTTTTTACTGTTGCATTTTCGCAAGCTTAACACACAGGTATTAAACTGTTCCATTCCATCTGTAATTTTTACCAGGTGAAGGAGTTTAGTTTGTAATGTTACCGGAGATAATGAAAACCCGCCATATGGACCTTTTGTAGAAGTAAGAATATCTTCTTGCACCATTTTTTTCATGATCTTGGCCAGAAAATGACGGGGAACAGCAAGTTTATCCGCCATCTGCTCTATTTTGATCTTATTACCTTTAGGTTCCAACAGTGCCACGTACAAAACTCCTCTTAGGGCATAACCAAATGATTTTGAAAGAAACATCTCGTTTTGGATTAAAGTGGTGAAGTTACGATTCAGACGTTAAGATTAACTGATCAATATCACAAAACAAGTTGACAAACCTCATTTTGGGAAGAAATTTACACGAATACATTTGTATAACTAAAAAAGACATGAATATCTTTTTTGAAGTAAATTTAGGATGTCAATTATTCCATTGATTCCTCACAAAATAAAATCAACATGAAACGTATTAACCTTTTTCTTTCAAGTATTATTGTCCTTGCTTTTTTTTCATCTGCCTTAATTATCAGTTCCTGTGGTGGTAGTGAAGAAAAAAAAGATAACTCCCCGGTAATAGAAGCACAACCCAAAGAGCAAGCTGAAGCACACGGAACAGAAGTTAAGCCTGAAGAAGTTACTCTTACCACTCCACTCAATGCCAACTGGGTAACTGCAGGAAAAGGTATTTATGAATTAAAATGTCAGTCTTGTCACAAATTAACTGATGAAAGGTTAGTAGGACCTGGATGGAAAGGTGTAACGCAAAAAAGGGAGCCACATTGGGTAATGAATATGATAACTAATGTGGATATGATGCTGGAGACAGACCCTGAAGCACAAAAATTGTTAGAGCAATGTTTGGTACGCATGCCAAACCAGAATATTACAAAAGATGAATCCCGCCAGCTATTAGAATTTATGCGTTCAAACGATGGGGTTAAATAAAAAATCAGCAATTATTCTCTTCATTTAATAAACACAAATATGAAACGCAATTCCTTCAAAACCCTTGCGGTTTTGATACTGACCTCTGCTTGCCTTTTATTTTTACAAAGTTGCAAGCCAAAGACGGCACAATCCGCTGCCAGTGGTGATGCTTCCAAATCGTATGTTGCTCCCGGTAAATACGATGAATTTTATAACATTGTATCCGGCGGGTTTAATGGCCAGGTGGCTGTTTATGGTATTCCATCGGGCCGTTTATTTCGCATCATCCCCGTATTCTCACAAGCAGCCGAAAGCGGCTATGGTTTTAGTGAAGAAACTAAACCAATGCTAAACACTTCGCATGGTTTTGTACCATGGGATGATCAGCACCACATTGCGTTATCGCAAACCAAAGGCGAACATGATGGTCGCTGGGCTTTTGCAAATGGTAACAACACTCCTCGTCTGGCAAGAATTGATCTTACTACTTTCCGGACAGCGGAAATTTTAGAAATTCCCAACAGTGCTGGCAACCATGCATCTCCATTTATTACAGAAAACTCTGAATATGTGGTAGCAGCTACCCGTTTTAGTGTGCCCCTGGATGACCAGAATGGCGACGTACCTATCAATACCTACAAACAAAATTTCAAAGGTTCCATCAGTTTTGTTTCGGTAAATCCTACTTCTGGCGAAATGAGTATTTCATTCCAGATACGTACTCCCGGTGTAAACTTTGATCTTTCCCGTGCCGGCAAAGGCAAATCTCATGGATGGTTTTTCTTTAGCTGTTATAATTCAGAGAAAGCAAATACGCTACTTGAAGTAAATGCTTCTCAGAAAGATAAAGACTTTGTAATGGCCGTAAACTGGAAGAAAGCAGAAGAATATCTGAAGGCCGGCAAAGCAAAAAAGCAAACCGTTAAATATGCACACAATGTGTATGATGAGAATACACATACCGCTACTTCTACTATGAAAAATGAAGTGCTGGTGCTTGATCCTGCAGATTGTCCGGGTATGTTATACCTGATTCCTTGTCCTAAATCTCCACACGGAACAGATGTTGATCCTACCGGAGAATATATTGTTGCATCTGGAAAATTAGCCGCCAGCATTCCTGTTTTCTCTTTTACAAAATTGCAAAAAGCAATTGCTGATAAGGCATTCGATGGCGAATACGATGGCATTCCGGTTATTAAATACGAAGCTGCATTGCATGGCGAAGTTGCCAAGCCAGGTCTTGGGCCTTTGCATACAGAGTTTGATGGAAAAGGGAATGCGTACACTTCTATGTTCGTTTCTTCTGAAGTAGTTAAATGGAGCATCAGCGATTTGAAAGTATTAGACAGAGTTCCTACTTATTATTCAATCGGTCACTTATCAATTCCTGGTGGGCCAACATCGAAACCACATGGCAAATATTTGATCGCTTATAATAAAATTACCAAAGACCGTTATCTACCTACCGGACCGGAGTTAACACAAAGTGCCCAGCTTTATGATATTAGTGGAGATAAGATGAAATTAATACTTGACTTTCCTACCACTGGCGAGCCGCACTATGCAGAAGCAATACCTGCCAGCTTGCTAATGAATAAGCAACGAAAGATCTATAAAATTGAAGAGAATACACATCCATATGTTGCAAAAGGCGAAGGACAATCAAAAGTAGAACGCAAAGGAAATCAGGTGCATATTTGGATGACAGCAATCCGTTCTCACCTTACTCCCGATAATATTGAAGGAATAAAAGTAGGAGATGAAGTGTATTTCCACGTTACGAATCTTGAACAGGATTGGGATGTGCCGCACGGCTTTGCAATTAAAGGTGCTAATACTGCTGAAATACTCATCATGCCTGGTGAAACCCAAACATTAAAATGGGTGGCAGATAAACCAGGTATTGTACCATTTTATTGTACAGACTTTTGTTCAGCGCTACACCAGGAAATGCAAGGTTACCTGAGAGTTTCACCAGCAGGATCCAGTGTTCCGCTTCTTTTTAGTACTGGTACTAATAAGCCAGCTGTAACTACTACAGATACTACAAAAAAATAATTATCAAAGTGAGCAGGCCTGACGAAAGCCTGCTCACTTTAAACTATAAAAATATTTTTTATGAAAAAGATTCTTGGTACTGCACTTGTACTATCCGCTTTTCTCTTCTTTTCCTGCAATGAAACGCCAAAGGAAACCAGCGATACAACTACTACGGAAACAGAAACTGTACCCGGAGGGGGACAATCTGCTGTGAAAGATGATGAGTCTGCAAAAGATGTAGTAAAAATCGCTGTGGGTTCTGCAGATCACACTACACTGGTAGCTGCATTAAAACAAGCCGACCTTGTTAACTCGCTGTCGAATGCTGGCCCTTTTACAGTTTTTGCACCAACCAATGCTGCATTTGATAAAGTTCCAAAAGAAACATTGGACAATCTGATGAAAGATGAAAACAAAGCGCAGTTGCAAGACATCTTACAATATCATGTATATGTAGGAAGCTTGAAAATAGAAATGATGGAAGATGGACAAACATTCAATCAGGTAAATGGAGGAAATATAACTATCTCTAAAAAAGATGGCAAGGTTATGGTAAATAATTCAGCGACTGTTGTCGCTTCCATACCCGCTTCAAATGGGATTATCCATGTAATCGACGGAGTGTTATTACCTCCTGCAAACAAATAAAAGTTATCCTTTTAGGTTACCCGGATTTTTCTTAAACGAATCAGCTTTCTCATGAAAAGGAAACTAAGCAATACATCAAGAATCATAATTTTTATCGGGTCGTTGGCCATGTGTATCATGTTCTTTGTACCAGCATGGTCTATTTACCTGATCGCACCGCAATACCCCGAAGGACTTTCGATGCAAATCTGGCTATATAAAATAACAGGGCAGGTAGAGATCATTAATGGCCTTAATCATTATATAGGCATGAAGCACATTGAAGCCAGTATGTTTCCTGAATTTGATTTCCTTATCTATATTTTGGGCTTTTTTGTATTATTCGGATTGGCGATTGCTATCATAGGAAGCCGCAGGCTATTATTTATCTATCTTATACTTTCAGTATTGGGTGGCATTGCCGCAATGGTAGATTTTTACCTGTGGGGTTATGATTATGGACATAATCTTGATCCTACTGCTGCTATACAGGTTCCCGGGTTGTCCTATCAACCGCCTTTGATCGGGCATAAAAAATTATTGAATTTTGATTCCTATTCTTATCCTGATACAGGTGGATGGGTAATAGTAGCTGTAACCTTCATCTTTTTCATAATATGGTTTTTTGAATGGCGGAAATATAAAAAACAAAACAAAATGACATCGATTAACAAAATGCACACTATCGTTTCACTGTTAGCAATTGGTCTTTTCCTCGGAAGCTGTAACCCAAAGCCAGAAAAAATAAATTTTGGGAAAGACAACTGTGCAGAATGCAAAATGACGATCATGGATGCCAAATTTGGTGCTGAGATCGTAACTAAAAAAGGTAAGATCTATAAGTTCGACGACTCCCATTGTGTGGCAACCTTTTTTAAACGCCGGGGTGTAGAGCTAAGCAGCATTTCCAAAACCTTATTTGTTGATTATAACAATGGCGAATTCATTGAAGTGAAAAAGGCTGAGTTTGTTGTCAGCAGTCAGCTAAAAAGTCCCATGGGTGGCAATGCCGCAGCGTTCAAAAACAAGGCCGAAGCCCAAAAGAAGGCTGATGAAATCGAAGGCAGCAGAATTACCAATTGGGCAACTCTTTATAATATACTTATAAAATGAAGTGGCTGATTCCAATACTATTATTTTTTGCAATAAATACTTCGTTTGCCAGCACCATCATAGTGGGTAAAGATAAGGCAATAAGAAGTTTAAAGCAGGCCATTAAGATTGCAAAAACCGGAGATACTATTCTACTACACGCAGGCACCTATAAAGAAGGAAATATCATTCTTGACAAATCTATTCACCTGATTGGTGTCAATACTCCTGTATTGGATGGAGAAAAAAAAACGAGATACTCACATTGACCGGTAAAAATATTTTTATCCGTGGTATTCACTTTGCGAATGCCGGCTATTCTTCTATGCACGACTTTGCAGGACTTAAGATCATTGATGCTACCAATATTTTAATTGAAAAAAATATATTTAGCAACACTTCATTTGCTATTCATATTGCAAATTCAACCCGTTGTACTATACGTAATAACTCGATCACCGGTACCAACAAATCAGAACATTCATCAGGTAATGGTATTCACCTGTGGAAATGCAGCCAGATGTTGATTGAAAATAATACGCTGAAGGGACACCGGGATGGCATCTACCTTGAATTTGTCAGTCACTCAACGATTAGAAAGAACTGGAGCGAAAAGAATATCCGGTATGGATTGCATTTTATGTTTTCCAGCGACAACTCCTATCTGAATAATACATTCAGAAATAACGGAGCCGGAGTAGCAGTGATGTATTCAAAAAAGGTAATTATGCTCAACAATCATTTTGAGCAAAACTGGGGTTCTTCTGCCTATGGCATTCTGTTAAAAGATATTACCGATAGCCGTATCCAGCACAATACATTTTTTAAGAATACGATTGCCATCCATATGGAAGGCAGTAGCCGGATCGCCATCGAAAAAAATATCTTCAAAGAAAACGGGTGGGGAATTAAAGTACAGTCCAGCTGTGATGATAATAATTTTCGCTTTAATAATTTCTATGGCAACTCTTTCGACTTAGCCACCAATGGTAGCATGATGCTAAATTATTTTTCCAACAATTACTGGGATAAATATGAAGGATATGACATTAACAAAGACGGCACTGGCGATATACCTTATCATCCGGTAAGTATGTATTCCATGATCGTAGAACAAAATCCTCATTCCTTATTATTAATGAGAAGCTTTACCATTTCCCTACTGGATAAAGCAGAAAAAGCAATTCCGGGACTTACTCCAACCAACCTGGTAGACAATCAACCAATGATGAAACCTAATAAATTATGATTCGAATTGAACATATCAGCAAGCGATTTAAAAAATTACAAGTACTGGATGATATTACGGTGGAATTTGAAAAAGGGCAAGTCATCTCTCTTATCGGTCCGAATGGTTCAGGAAAAACAACCCTGATAAAATCAATCCTGGGAATGGTGAAACCCAATAGCGGTAAAATATTTGTGAATGAGCAGATCATTGACACCGACCCCTCTTATCGAAAAATAATTGGCTATATGCCACAGATTGGCCGCTACCCCGACAACATGAAAATTGGTCAGCTATTCAGCATGCTAAAGCAAATCCGAAAAACAGAAACAAGTCAAACGGATGAAGAGCTGATCAAAAAATTTAAGCTCGAAAAAATATTTGAAAAACCCATGCGTACACTAAGCGGTGGCACCCGGCAAAAAGTAAGTGCCGCTATCGCTTTTCTATTCGATCCGGCCATTCTTATTTTGGACGAGCCAACAGCAGGTCTGGATCCATTAGCCTCCGAAATACTAAAAGAAAAAATCATTGCCGAAAAGAAAAAGGACAAACTGATTTTAATTACTTCTCATATTCTCAGCGATCTCGATGAAATAACTACACATGTAATGTATATGCAGGAAGGTAAAATGCAGTTCATCAAAGACATTGGCACCCTGCAAGAAGAAACTGGAGAGTTACGGTTAGGAAAAGCCATTGCCAGGATCATGAAAGGCGATGTTATAAACTCCAACTGGATCGATAAAATGTTTGAACCAAAAAATGACGAAAAAATCTATTAAACTTTTTTTATGCTAAAGCTATCCCGATATGTGCTCTACGATATTCTCCGAAGCAAGATAGTGATTGCCTATACTATTTTCCTGTTTGTGGTTTCACTCAGTATGTTCCAAATGGAAGACAACAGTAGTAAAGCCATGCTGAGTCTGCTGAATATTGTGCTCATCGTTCTCCCTCTTGTTAGCCTTGTTTTCACCACCATTCATTATTATAATTCGTACGAGTTTATCGAACTCATGTCGTCGCAACCGATGAGCCGCACCAGAATACTATTAAGCGAATACGCCGGAGTAGCCATTTCACTACTCAGTGCATTTATTATTGGCGTTGGTATTCCCGTTTTACTATTTGCTCCAAATGACATTGGCTTTGCATTACTATTTTCCGGTGTTTCCTTAACACTAGTATTTACTTCGATCGCCTTTTATGCCGCGGTAGTAGCCCGGGATAAAGCAAGAGGCATCGGGTTTGCTTTATTGTTGTGGTTTTATTTTACACTTATTTATGACAGCCTTGTATTGCTGATACTTTTTTCTTTTAGTGATTATCCGCTCGAAAAAATAACACTGTTGCTTTCAGCCCTTAATCCCATCGACCTTGGGCGAATTTTCATTATGCTTAAAATGGATGTCAGCGCATTAATGGGATACACCGGCGCATTGTACAAAGACTTTTTTGGCAGCGGTACGGGTATTCTTTTCACCACGGGTATTATGCTCCTCTGGATCATACTTCCACTTTGGTTGGCCGTAAGAAAATTTAGAAAAAAAGATTTATAAACAATTTTAATGACTAATAAATAAATTATCATGAGCGAATTAGTAACAATGAGCCTGGCGCAAATTGTAAACGGAAACCATCGGGCTGCACCGGTGTTCGAAAAATATCATCTCGATTTTTGCTGCAAGGGGAAACGTACATTAGCACAGGCCTGTACTCAAAGTGAATTAAAACTGGAAGAAGTAGTGGCTGCACTTGAAAACACCGAACAAGTTACCTCCGGGCCCGTTACAATAAACTACGCAAATATGTCGCTGGAACAATTGGCAACACATATTGTTACCACACATCATACTTATGTAAAAAAAGAAATGCCTGCTATACTGGGCTATTTACAAAAAGTCGCTTCTAAACATGGCGAACATCATCCGGAGATGATAAAAGTGCTTCAACTATTTACTGCCGTAAAAGAAGAAATGGAAGCGCATATGCAGAAAGAAGAGCTTGTATTATTCCCACGGATTAAAGAAATAGAAAAACAGTTGACTGAGGAAAGAGAACTTGTCATTAACAGGACTTTCCTGCTTTCTCCAATCAACATGATGGAGCAAGAACATGACCATGCAGGTACTATGCTAGCTGAAATAAGGAAACTGACCAACGATTATACTCCACCAGCTGATGCCTGCACTACCTACCGATTATGTTTGGCAGCATTGCAGGCATTTGAACTGGACTTGCATCAGCATGTACATTTAGAAAATAATATGCTTTTTCCAAAAGCACTTAAACTGTTTGAACAACCAAATCAGATTTCATTGAACTAAAGAATTGTCATCATTACTGGCAGGGCTTTGATGTTTAATCAAGCCCAGCCAGTCCATTTTCTGCCATACCTGATAAAAATCAGTTCCGTCTTTGAACTTGCTCACTTCCCCTGGAATACAGCCTCTGTATTTTAGCATCCTATCTTGGATAAAACTATGACAGGGTCAAATTTTACCGACAATAAAATACTATGCTACCACTGCGGCGAATCATGTAGCAACGATAAAATTAATATTCAGGAAAAGAATTTTTGTTGTGAGGGATGCAAAATGGTGTACCAGATCTTGAATCAAAGTGATCTCTGCGATTACTATGATCTGAATAAAAATCCAGGTATCAGTCAACGTATTAATGTGCGGAAAGACAAATTTGCATTTTTAGAGGATGAGAAAATACAAAACAAACTCACCAGTTTCAGGAACGACAAACAAGTGCATGTAACTCTCTATCTGCCGCAAATGCATTGCAGTTCCTGTCTTTATTTATTGGAAAACCTGCACCGTATTGATGAAGGCATCATTTCCAGCAAAGTAAATTTTACACGTAAAGAAGTAGACATTGTTTTTCTGGTTAACAAAACCACTCTCCGAAAAGTAGCCGAAACACTTACCAGCATTGGATATGAACCTTATATCAGCCTGAACGACCTGAAGGAAAAAAGACCTGCCATCAATAAAAGTATGGTACTGCAGTTGGGCATAGCAGGGTTTTGCTTTGGTAATATTATGCTGATGAGTTTTCCGGAATACCTGGGTATTGATACTACCGAAGTTGGATTGCGAACCATTTTTCGCTGGCTGAATTTTGGTTTAGCCATTCCTGTTTTGTTGTACTCAGCACTTCCTTTTTATATTTCATCATTCAAAAGCCTGAAGCATAAATTCCTGAATATTGATGCGCCAATTGCCCTCGCTATCATTATTACTTTTATCCGCAGTGCCTATGAAGTAATAAGCGGTACTGGCGGCGGCTATTTTGATTCTATGACGGGTATTGTATTCTTTATGCTTGCCGGTAGAATTCTGCAAGACAAAACCTATCGCCAACTTTCATTTGAAAGAGATTATACCTCTTATTTTCCAATAGCAGTTTCGATAACTAAAGATGATGTAGAAACACCAACTGCGTTGCCCGATATAAAACCGGGAGATACACTGCTTATTCACAATGAAGAATTGATTCCGGCGGATGGTATTCTTACAAAAGGAAAAGCTTTTATTGACTACAGTTTTGTAACTGGCGAATCGCTACCCGTATTAAAAGAAGTAGGCGAGTTAGTGTATGCGGGTGGTAAACAAACGGAAGGTAATATTGAAATTCTGGTAGTAAAGGAAGTGGCGCAGAGTTATCTTACCAAACTTTGGAACAGAGATGAATTCAAAAAGAATGAAGCAAACAAAAAGGTTTCGTTTGTTCACTTACTTAGCCGATACTTTACCTATATCGTTTTCGTTATTGCCATCTCCACAGCTATTTACTGGCAACTAAATGATCCAGCCAAATTATGGCCTGCCGTAACCGCTATATTTATTATTGCCTGTCCATGCGCATTGTTATTATCCAATACTTTTACAAACGGAAATATCTTGCAGATACTGGGCCGTAATCATTTTTACCTGCGCAGTGCACAAACCATTGAAGAAGTTGCCAAAGTAACCCATATTGTTTTTGATAAAACCGGAACACTTACTTCCACCCAACATCAACATATTACTTATGAAGGAACCAGCCTTACTGCTTATCAACTGCAACAGGTAGCCGCATTGGCTGCCTGTTCTTCTCATCCATTAAGCAAAGCATTGGCAAAACATCTTGCAGAAGGAAAGCTACCACAAGTAGCGGGGTTTAAGGAAACAATTGGCGAAGGTATTGAAGGGTTTGTGCAAAATGATTTAATCAAGCTGGGCTCTTATCATTTTGTAACCCGTTTGGCAAGCCGGCAAACCGGAACGGCCATTTTTGTTAGTATTGAAAGTCGATTACAAGGTTTTTTTCAGTTCAGCAATCATTACAGGGGTGAAATTTCTGGATTGCTCCACCAATTAAAAAAGGATTACCAGCTTTCTGTCTTATCAGGCGATAATGATGCCGAGAAAAATAACCTGCAGCATCTATTGGGAAAAAAGGCCACCCTTCGCTTTCATCAAAAACCAGAAGATAAGCTACGTTATATTAGACACCTGCAAGACCAGGGAGAAAAAGTAATGATGATCGGTGATGGCCTGAATGATGCCGGGGCTTTAAAGCAAAGTAACATTGGTGTAGCTGTTGCAGAACAAACCAATAATTTTACTCCTTCCAGCGATGGCATCATAGAAGCAAAGCAACTGGCCCTGCTTCCGAAATTTATACGGCTTTGCCATGCTAACCGAAATATTGTGGTGGCAAGCTTTGTATTATCCATTGTGTATAATATAATCGGATTATTCTTTGCTGTGCAGGGAAATCTGTCTCCACTTATTGCTGCTATCCTGATGCCAACCAGTTCACTAAGTATTTTATTGATCACATTTGGCAGCAGTAGCTTGCTAGCCCGCCGCATGAACCTGTAATCTTGTTTTGCATCATCTTTTTTAGATGATAAAAATCAGTTTTCCTGTTGACACCTGTTATGTATTACCGTTAGCCCAGCTTTTACTTTTACGCCATCTTAAAAAAGAACATGAGTGTCATTATTATTCTCCTGATTGCCAGCATTACTGTAGCCGCTTTATTCCTGATCGCTTTTTTATGGGGAGTAAAATCAGGACAATTTGAGGATGATTACTCGCCACCATCCCGAATCCTTTTTGATGACAAACCTTCTTCATCTAAAGAATAAACCAAATCAAACTAAATAATAGCAGTTATGCAAGAAACAAATCAAGACCTGCAGATTGAAAAATTTTATTACGACAACAAGATTGTAAAAGCATTTGGCTATGCTACCGTTGTTTTCGGCATCGTAGGTATGATAGTGGGCCTTTGGGCTGCTATCCAAATGTATTATCCGGCCATCAGTTTGAACTGGGCACCTACTACTTTTGGCCGTCTTCGTCCGTTGCATACCAATGCTATTATTTTTGCTTTTGTAGGTAACGCTTCCTTTGCAGGTATTTATTACTCACTGCAACGATTGTGCAAAACAAGAATGTACAGTGATAGGTTAAGCTGGATTCATTTCTGGGGCTGGCAACTGATAATTGTTGCTGCGGCCATTACCTTACCACTTGGTCTCAACAATGGTGCTGAATACGCAGAATTAATTTGGCCAATTGATATTGCCATTGCATTAGTATGGGTAATATTCGGTATCAATATGTTTGGCACTATATTGAAAAGAAGGGAAAGGCATTTGTATGTTGCTATCTGGTTTTACATTGCTACCTGGGTTACTGTTGCGTTATTACATATCGTTCGATCTATCGAACTGCCTTATTCTGCTACCGGAAGCTATAGCTGGTATGCAGGCGTACAAGATGCATTGGTACAATGGTGGTATGGACATAATGCTGTAGCCTTTTTTCTTACCACACCAGTACTGGGTTTAATGTATTATTTTCTGCCAAAAGCAGCTAATCGCCCCGTTTACTCTTACAAACTTTCCATTATTCACTTCTGGGCATTGATTTTTATTTATATCTGGGCAGGCCCTCACCATTTGTTATACACTGCATTACCCGACTGGGCACAATCACTTGGTGTTGTTTTTTCCATTATGCTTATTGCACCAAGCTGGGGCGGTATGCTGAATGGTTTATTTACCCTCCGTGGTGCATGGGATAAAGTTAGAGAAGATCCTGTTTTAAAATTTATGGTAGTTGCGATTACTTGTTATGGTATGGCCACATTTGAAGGACCATTACTCAGTTTGAAAAGCGTAAATGCCATCTCACACTTTAGCGATTGGACGATAGGCCATGTGCACATAGGGGGATTAGGATGGAATGGTTTTATGGCATTTGCCATTCTATATTATATGATTCCTAAAATGTGGGGAACCACTTTGTATTCAAAGAAATTAGCTACCAATCACTTTTGGCTGGGCACCATCGGTATCATTATTTATGCGGTGCCTTTGTATTGGGCAGGGTTTGAACAAAGCCTGATGTGGAAACAATTTACATTGGAAGGACAATTGAAGTTTGACTTTATGCAAACTGTCACCAATATTATACCTATGTACATTGCCCGTAGCGTTGGCGGCACTCTCTACCTGATTGGGGCATTTATCATGGTGTATAATCTTTATAAAACCATTGCACAAGGGAAATTTATTGCAAATGAAGCAGCAGAAGCACCTGCATTGGTAAAAGCAGTGTCAAAGAAAAAAGAATACTGGCACCGTGTTATTGAAAGAAAGCCATTAACCATGCTGGTACTTAGTTTAATTCTTGTTGCTATTGGTGGATTAGTACAAATGATTCCCACCTTTCTGATAAAATCCAATGTGCCAACTATTACCAGTGTAAAGCCTTACACTCCGTTGGAATTGCAGGGAAGAGATATTTATGTAAGAGAAGGTTGTTATACCTGTCACTCACAAATGATACGGCCTTTCCGCGATGAAGTAGCCAGGTATGGAGAGTATTCAAAAGCCGGTGAGTTTGTATATGACCATCCTTTTCAATGGGGAAGTAAAAGAACCGGTCCAGACCTGGCAAGGGAAGGTGCTGATAAAAACAAACGACCTGACTCCTGGCACTACACACATATGTATGATCCTCGTTTAACATCACCAGGTTCCATCATGCCAAGATATGTATGGCTGCTGGATAATAAACTGGACATTTCATCTACACCTGCAAAAATCAGGGCCATGAGAACATTGGGGGTTCCTTATCCAAAAGATTACGACAAAATAGCGAATGTTGATTTGATGAAGCAAGCCGATTCTATTACAGCTAATCTGAAAAAAGATAAGATTGAAACATCATCAGACAGGGAAATAATTGCATTGATAGCCTATCTGCAACGGCTCGGAAAAGATATACAAGCAGAACCAAAACCCATTACCCAAACAAATAAATAAAAGTGTATGAAGTTCATTAATTATTTAGAAAAAGTAAGCGGTGTAGATATAATGGGGCTGTTGTCATTAACCATCTTCTTCTTGTTTTTTGTAGTAATGCTAACCTGGGTATTCAAAACCAAAAAAGAAGACTACAATGATGTGAGCCGAATTCCCCTCGACAATAAAAATTAATAACCAACCGCAACAATTTTTATATGCGAAACAAATTAAAACATCTCTCCGGGCTGATAGCTACATTACTGCTTTTTAGTACTGCCAGTTTTGCCGGTGGTCCTCCGGTGCCTTCTATCTTTAGTAACCCGCTAGCAGTAACGTTAATTACATTGATGACTCTGCTTGTAATTGTTATTGGTATTCTGGCCAATATAGTAATTGGTGCAGCCGAGATAAAACTTAAAAAAAGAAAAACTGAAAATGCTGGTGACAAAGTTGCAATGACGCTGCTTTTGCTGCTTGCAAGCTATACATCACTTACTGCGCAGGATGCTACAACCACTGAAGCTACAGTAAAAAAAGCAACTGATATAGGTGGGATGGACGCTTCTACCTTTTACTTAATGGTCACTGTTTTATTTCTTGAGCTGTTAATTATAATCGCCCTGTTGATTAATATTAAATCGCTGCTAAAGAAAGAAAAAGTAAACTCAGGGATACAGCCCGTAATAACTGCTGAAGAAAAAGCCAATAAACTTAGCTGGTGGGATAGGGTAAATAAACTTCGTCCTGTGAGCCAGGAAGCCGAGCTTGATTTAGGGCATGAGTATGATGGCATCCGTGAGTTGAACAATCGTCTCCCACCATGGTGGCTGTATGGTTTCTATGCCACTATTGTTTTTGCAATTGTATACCTGTGGCGTTTTGAGGTTTCTCATACCGGCCCTTCCAGCAAGCAGGAATATGAAACTTCTGTTGCAAAGGCTGAAATAAGAGTACAGGAATACCTCAAAAAGAAAGGTGATGCTGTGGACGAAAACACTGTAACACTACTAACAGGGGCAGAAGATATTGCTGCCGGCAAAGCCATCTTTATGGATCCCAGCAAATGCCCTGCCTGCCATGGTGCAGATGGTGGTGGTAATGCCGTGGGCCCCAACCTTGCAGATGATTACTGGTTGTACGGTGGTAGTGTAAAAGATATTTTTAAAACAATCAAGTACGGCACCAGCAAAGGGATGAGAAGTTGGAAAGACGATCTCTCAGCTAAACAAATAGCACAACTGACAAGCTATATTAAAACGCTGAAAGGAACAAAACCGGCCACACCTAAAGCACCTGATGGAGAATTGTATAAAGAAGAGCCTGCACCTGCTACTGATTCTACAGCTGTTGATTCTAAAAAAGTAATGATCAATTAGTTCGCCGCAGATTAGTTATTAACAAGACAATGGAAACAAAAACCAAACAGCAGGCAGAATCCTTTCGTGACCGGATAGCCACTATAGATGCAAAGGGAAAACGGAAATGGGTGTTTGCACAAAAACCTGTTGGGCCGTTCTTTAATGTCCGCACATGGGTTAGCTGGGGTTTCTTTGCTTTATTTTTTGCTTTACCATTTATAAAAATGAATGGCAGGCCGCTTTTCCTATTTAATATTCCCGAAGCTAAGTTTATCATTTTCGGAAAAATATTCTGGCCACAGGATTTTTTCATCTTCGGCTTAACGATGGTTACGTTTATAATCTTCATCGTTCTTTTTACTGCAGCCTTTGGCCGTTTGTTTTGCGGATGGGTATGCCCGCAAACAATCTTTATGGAAATGCTCTTTCGCAAAGTAGAGTACCTGATAGAAGGTGATGCAGCCAAACAAAAGATGCTGAGTAATTCTCCGTGGACAGCAGAGAAAATAAGAAAGAAGATTACCAAGCATGTCGCCTTTTTTTTACTGGCCTTTATTATTGCCAACTTCTTTCTTGCTTACATCATCGGAATAGATGAGTTGAAAAAAATAATCAGCGAACCGGTTACTGAACATTTTGTCGGTTTTCTTTCTATCATTTTATTTGCTGCTATTTTCTATGGTGTATATGCTTACTTCAGAGAACAGGTTTGTACTGTAATATGTCCATATGGCCGCTTGCAAAGTGTGCTGCTCGACAGAAACTCGATGATTGTCGCCTACGATCATAAGCGGGGAGAACCAAGAGATAAGTTCAAAAAAGATCAGGTGGCTGAAATAAATACCGGCGATTGTATTGATTGTTTTCAATGTATAAAGGTGTGCCCCACTGGTATTGACATTCGCAATGGTACACAAATGGAGTGTGTGGGATGCACGGCCTGTATTGATGCCTGTAATAAAATGATGGAAGCCGTACATCGCCCCAAAGGGCTAATCCGTTATGCATCAGAAAACGGCATTACCGAAGGAAAAAAACTTCGCTATACCGGAAGGATGAAATTTTATACCGTATTGCTGATATTGCTTTCCGGCATTCTTACTTTACTATTGATTAGCCGGAAAGATATAGACGGCACTATTATCCGTACCAAGGGGATGGTGTACCAGGAAAGAGGTGCCGATAGCCTTAGCAATCTTTTTAATATTAAAGTAATCAACAAAACCATTAAAGATATGCCTGTTACGCTTCAGCTGGAAGGTGAAGCGAAGAATGCTGGAAAAATTGAGTTGATTGGCGCCACCAATATTCACTTAAAACAAGAAGACCAGGCTTCCGGCTCTTTCTTTGTAGTGCTGCCACGAAAATTTGTGAACAGCCGAAAACTTAAAATAAAGATTGGCCTGTATGATGGTGATAAAAAAATCACTACACTAACTACAAATTTTGCAGGCCCGTTTGGTAAATATTAAACTTATTAGTTATGAATTGGGGAAACAAACTCTTACTGACTTTTATTGCTTTTGGGGCAGGAATGACCTACCTGGTTTATCGTTCCGTATCTACCAATTACGAACTGGTGGAGAAAGATTATTATAAAAGTGAACTCCGCTACCAGGAGGTAATTGATGGCACTAACCGGGTTAATCAATTGAGTTCCGCTGTTAAAATAGAACAAACTGATGCCGGTATTACGTTAGAATTGCCGCAGGAAATGAAAGAGAAAGATATTTCCGGTGATGTTCTATTCTATTGTGCTTACGATCAGAAAAAAGATAAAAAATTATTGTTGCAGCCAGGGACAAATGGAATACAAGTCTTTCACCCAACTGTCATTTCACCGGGCAGCTACACAGTGAAAATCAACTGGAGCAGCGGAGGAAAAAATTATTTTGCTGAAAAAAGCCTGACTGTATTGTAATGCTCTTGCCTGTACTAATATCCGGATTTGTATTGGGTGCTGCAGGCAGCCTTCATTGTATAGGCATGTGTGGCCCATTAAGCCTGGCCTTGCCGATTCATCATTTATCAAAAACAAAAAAAATTCTTTCTCTGTTGTTATACCAGTTCGGTAGAATTATTACCTATTCAGGTATTGGTTTATTATTCGGTTTGGCAGGAAGAAGAATTTACATTGCCGGTTATCAGCAATACTTTTCAATTATAATGGGAGCATTTATAATTGGGCTTTCAGTTCTGTATTTTCTACGGCATAGAACAATTCATTTAAAATTTCTTAACCGATTTTATTTTTTTGTTCAACGTCAGATATCAACTTTATTAAAATCTGCAATCCGGCCTTCTGGCTTTTTATTGATGGGAATGGCCAATGGCTTGCTACCCTGCGGTATGATTTATATTGCTCTTGCAGCTACACTTTCATTTACAGAAATATTTCAAAGTGTAGGTTTTATGGCTATGTTTGGTGCAGGTACATTACCTGCTATGATGTTAGCAGGCTACGCCGGGCAAATGATAAAGCCTGGTTGGGGAATCTCCCTGCAAAAGCTGGTGCCGGTATTTATTTCAGCTATGGGTATATTACTGGTGTTACGAGGAATGAATCTGGGAATTCCTTTTATAAGTCCTGAATTACAACAGTCGCCAGTTGATCAACTTATTTGTCACCCCTAGTATCTGATAATAATCATTTCTACGAGTAACGGGTCTCATGGCCTGCTTGCATGGTTTCTTCTATTTTGCAATTGAATAACTAAACTATGCCTAAGCTTGTATTATCAATATTTTTATTTTCGTTGTTACAAAGTTGCGTTACACCACGAGTAGAAACAATTTGGAAGGCACAATATCCTTTGCCATATCAACATAAGAAAATACTTGTAGTGGCGATTGTACCTGGTAATAATGATTCATTGCAAGCAGCAATAGAAAAAGCCACTGTACAAGAACTTAAATCATATGGATATGATGCAGTTTCTTACAGCAATGGGTTTAGTGTATATGAAATGAGCCGTTTTACACAGGAAGCTGCCTATTTTGCACTTTGCGAAAAAGGGATTGATGCTGTACTTACTCTCGCCAAAGTAGACCCTTCATTAGCCATTTCTTTAAAAAAAGGTGTCCGAACAAAGTATCCAGCTAGTTTTTACTACAACCATATCTGGGATTATCGGAGTTTGAAAACAGTTCCAGAAAATAAAAACGGCAGTACGGCAATTTGGGAATGTATTATGTTTGACTTACTCTCTCTTGAACAACAAAGTGTATTGCAAGTAAAACCATTAGCTTCTTTAAAGAAACAAAACGAGGCGACATGGTTATCCAACAATGTTATACAGAAAATGGTGGCTGAGAAAATTCTCACAAAGCAAACTGTTGCTCCTACAGGTGTTTATAAAGGGTTTTAAAAAGAGTAAAATTTCGCTATTTCATTAAAAGACAAAAGCTGCAAGTCAATGACTTACACGAACCTGCGACCCCCTGGTCCCAAACCAGGTGCGCTACCGGCCTGCGCTACTTCCCGAACACTTTTGGGAGTGCAAATATAGCGGGTAATCTCCTATTTACACGGTTTTTTTCATTTTTTGCACCGTTATTTATAAAAAATGGACCAAGGTAAACAGGTTTAACTTGTAAAGATTACTGTAATTATCTCCCAGCCACGATCAACAGTTATAATTATTCCACTCATATAATCTGATGCAGGAGAGGAGAGATATACAATGGGTGGGGGATAAACTCCGTTGTGCCCACCGCTTAGCTGGTATTTTTGGAATTAATTTAGCATTCAAATTGATATAGAAAATAGAACCCCGATTCATATCAGAATGCTCTTCCATAGATTGACGTAGAATAAGTCATCCTTTATTTATAAAAATGTTAATTATTAGATGATCGTCGTTTACTTTCTCAATGAATGTATAGGAAGAATCTCAGTTAGTTAAATCGTATAGAGATGAATAAAATTTCTGGCGGTAAAGGAGAAGAATATAATTGTTCTTTATGATTCTGAATCCATTATTAAATTACCATTTTTTTTACAGGCTGGGGTTGCCTGGGGAGCAAAAATTGAGACAACAATTCTTGCTATCTTGCGATGATTATAATATGAAGCATTATGTCGTAACGGGTGGAGCTGGTTTTATCGGCAGCAATCTTATAAGAACTTTATTACAACTCAACACAGGTATAAAAATTACCTGCATTGATAATTTTGATACGTTCTATTCAGTAGAAATAAAGCAATTAAATATTCGTGGCTTTAAAGCCAATCCGAATTTTCATTTTTTAGAACTCGATATATCCACTACTTCCCCAGCGAAACTTGCTGAGCACATTATTGAACCTGTCGATGCCATTATTCATATAGCTGCGAAAGCAGGAGTGAGGCCGAGTATATTAAATCCAATGGCCTATCAGCAAGTGAATGTGGTTGGTACCCAAAACCTGCTCGACTTTGCACAGCAAAAAAATATTCAACATTTTGTTTTTGCTTCCAGCAGCAGTGTGTATGGAGTAAATGACCATTTTCCCTGGAAGGAAGATGAACAACTGATGCCCATTAGTCCTTATGCCAGCACAAAACAAGCTGGTGAAATGCTGGGGCATGTTTACAGTAAAGTACACGGTATCCGTTTTATAGCGCTGCGGTTTTTTACAGTGTACGGGCCATCACAGCGACCCGATCTCGCCATTCATAAATTTATAAAAGCCATTTTTGCCGGAGAGCCTATTACAATGTACGGCGATGGAAACACCAGCCGGGATTATACATTTGTGGATGATATAGTGAAGGGAATTATTGCTGCTATTGATTATAAAGAAACAAACTACGAAATTATCAACCTGGGCAACAACTATTCTGTTTCATTAAACGAACTGATTGCAGCGATTGAAGAAGTAACAGATAAAAAGGCCATCATTGAACAACTGCCTGAACAAACCGGCGATGTTCGAAAAACATTTGCTGATATTTCAAAAGCAAAGCGATTACTTAATTATCGTCCTTCAACAGAGTTGAAAGATGGCTTGCAAAAATTCTACGATTGGTTCCTGGAAAATAAAAGCATATTGAACAATGCTTAGGGAATCACCTCTGCTGTGTGGTCAATTTCTTTTTTAGCATGAAATACTTTTCTCACATTATAGGTTTTCTTATTCTGCGATTCAAAATAAGTTCTTGTGTTTATATCCGCTACAATTCCAATAGTTATAAATTGTATTCCACCAAGTAGTAGAATAAGACCCAATATCAGCAAAGGTTTGCCGCCGATATCATTTCCCATCAATTTTAATATCAGTAAATAAATATTGATAAGAATACCAAGTCCCAAACTTACAAAACCGATCGGGCCAAATAAGTGCATTGGCTTTTGCATATACTTTCGCATAAACACCATCAGCACCAAATCACTCATTACTTTAAAAGTTCTGTTGAGTCCGTATTTACTTTTGCCATGTATGCGGGCATGATGTTTTACATGTACCTGGGTAATTCTGGCTCCTTGTAATTTAGCCAACACAGGAATAAAGCGATGCAACTCTCCATATAATCCAAGCTCTTCTGCAATTTCTCTTTTAAAAACCTTTAACGTACATCCGTAGTCTTTAATATAAACTCCTGTCATGCGGCGAATAAGTGAGTTGGCTATTTTGCTAGGAATTTTTCGAAGAATAAAACCATCTTTTCTGTTTTTTCTATTTCCTGCTACTACATCCCAATCTTCTTTCTTTAATAATTCCAGCATCGCCGGAATATCTGTGGGGTCATTTTGTAAATCACCATCCAATAATGCAACATACTTTCCACGGGAATAATCAATACCCGCTGTCATTGCCGTACTCTGTCCATAATTTTTGCGCAGTTCCACCAATGTTGTTCTCTCATCACTGTGTTCAAGAATTTGTTGCCTTGTTTTATCAGTAGAACCATCATCCACCAGTACAATTTCATAGTCTATGGCGGACAGGGCAGAACGAACTGCCTCCAGTAAGGGCCGGATATTTTCCTCCTCGTTCATCACTGTTATAACAACTGATAATTCCCGCATGATATTCTTTGTTGGGTAAAGTTATACCAAACGCAATTAATGAAATAAAAAAGGGCTAACCAAAGTAAGCCCTCTAAAAAAACAATAACAACAAAATTTATAAAAGACCTGCTAACTCCAGGCTCTTCTTTTTTAATGCCCGGGTAGTTGTTTCTTCAATTACCGGATCTGAAGCGAGTATTAAGGATGTATTATTTTCTTTCCACCAATTGTTGTTGAGCAATTCTGAAAAAGCAATTACACCTACCAGATACTTTCTTTCTTCCTGCGCATGCCATTCTTCGATCCATTCAAAACGTTCTTTTGGAACAAGATTTAGATCATCAAAACTTACATACACCCGGAGGAAAATTTCGTTGCTCAGTTCATGCGGAGTGTGGTGATACAATTTCTTATATTCATATTTATATTGATAACGCAGCGCAGAAATATCACTCAATACAGCAGAAGCAGTAGGGAAACTACCGGCACCTTTACCATAGAAAAATTGTTTATCAGCAAATCCACTTTCTATCACTACGCCATTGTATTCATTTTTTACAAAAGCAAGATGATCGTCGTTGCTAACGAATTGTGGCAAAACAAAGGCGGCTACTTTACCATTCTTTAATTTTTGAGCCTGCGCTACTAATTTAATGGTCTGCTTTCTTGCATTCGCAACCACTGCATCAGCCGCATGTATATTTTGAATACCATTGAAGAGAATATTTTGCGGTGCTTCCACAATTCCATAAGCATGTGTTAGTAAGAAGGTCCATTTATTCACCGCATCAAAACCTTCTACATCCAATTTGGGATTGCTTTCAGCAAAGCCAGCCGCTTGTGCCTGCAACAATGCTTGTTTAAAATCCAATCCTTCTTCGAATATTTTTGTCAGAATGAAATTGGTAGAACCATTTACGATCGCCTTAATGGAATGTAGCAGATCATTGTCATAATATTCTTCCAGGTTTCTTATAACGGGGATAGAAGCACAAGCGGCAGATTCATAAAGAAATGAACGGCCCGTTTGTTGTTGTAGTTTCAACAGTGCTGGTAAATGTTCAGCTATCATTTTTTTACTGGCACTTACTACATCTTTACCATTTTTTAATGCATAGGTTACTATTTCAAAAGCTGCATCTGCATCGTCAATTACTTCTACTATTACATTAATATCATGGTCGTTGAGTAATTCATCTTTATCGGTTGTAAAAAGAGAGGCAGGTGCATTTCTTTTTTTACCATAATTTTTAATGCAAACTTTTTTAATTGTCGCTTTCAATGAAGGTGTTTGTTTTAATGCTTTGTATAGGCCTTCACCCACGACCCCAAATCCAAATAGACCAATGGTTAGTTGTTTATGTGTTTCCATATTAGTCGTTTACAATTTTTAAATGATATGATTTTTTCTCGTCTATAAATATTTTGAGTGCAGTTTCTATTTTATCATACTCCAGCAGAAAGCCATCATGACCAAAATCGCTGGAAATGGTTAATAATTCTGCGCATGGTATAGTTTGTTGTAAGTATTCTTGTTCTAAAATCGGATATAGCAAATCGGAGGTAATACCAATGACCAATGTTCTTGCTTTGATCGTTTTCAATGCAGATTCAACACTATTCCTGTTTCGTCCTACATCATGACTATCCATAGTTTGTGTAAGACGATAATAACAAATGGCATTAAAACGTTTCGTCAATTTTAACCCCTGGTAGCGTTGATAATTATCTGCAGCATAATTGGCAGTATCGCAAAGTGGAACAAATGCTTTATCTCTTCGTTGTGTAATGCCATACCCTGTATAATGCCTGTAAGAAAGTAATGCAATAGAACGGGCAGCGGCTAATCCTTTCTGTCCGGCATCCGGATGTTCTTCTTTCCAACTGCTATCTGCTTCAATCGCTAATCGTTGCGATGCATTAAAGGCAATTCCCCAAGGTGATAAAACAGCATTGGTAGCAATAGGAACGATATGTTGAAATAATTCTGGTTCTTCAATAGCCCATTCTAATAATTGCATGCCACCGGTGCTTCCACCCAGACCAGTGAATATTTTTGTAATGCCTAATTCTTGTTTCAGGAACTGATAGGTTCTTATTATATCACGGATCGTAAAAACAGGAAAGCTGTCATTCCAGTTTTTACCAGTTTCCGGGTTTTTAGTTATGGGAGACATACTTCCATAAGGACTTCCCGGTTTGTTTACACAAATAATAAAATGCTTTGCAGGATCAAAATATTTTCCTTCACCTACCAGACCAGGCCACCATTCTACCGGGTTGCTATTTGCAGTCAGGGCATGAAATATCCAAACAACATTATCCTTGGCAGCATTTAATTTACCGTGGGTGGTATAAGCCAGGTGAAAACCCGGTAAGGTTTCACCTGACTCTAACACAAACGCTTTGTTATAGTTGAATGTACTTGTCATTAGCTTACTAATTCTTTATTCAGAACTGTAGTAAAAGCTTGTTCAAAATCTGCTTTGATATCTTCAATATGTTCAATACCCACACTGATACGAACCTGGTTAGGTTCCACTCCAGACGTTTTTTGTTCTGCTTCACTTAATTGTTCGTGGGTAGTTGATGCTGGATGAATCGCCAACGTTTTAGCATCACCAACATTTGCAAGATGACTTACCAGTTTCAAGGAATCAATAAACCTACTTGCATTTTCTTTTCCACCCTTAATGCCGAAATTGAGTACGCCACCAAAACCATTCGGTAAATATTCTTTTGCTAATTGATTGTAAGGACTGCTTTTTAATCCCGGGTATTGCACAAAATCTACAGCAGGATGTTGCTCCAGCCATTGTGCTAATGCTAATGCATTGTCAACATGACGTTGTACCCGAAGGCTCAATGTTTCTAATCCCTGTAATAATAAAAATGCATTGAAGGGACTTTGTGAAGCACCGAAATCTCTTAGCCCCTCCACTCTTGCTCGAATGGCAAAAGCAATATTTGGTAAGCCAAGAGGATTGCCTTCACCAAATACTTCCCAGAATTTTAAACCATGATATCCTTCGGAAGGTTCTGTGAATTGAGGAAACTTTCCATTTCCCCAGTTATAATTACCACCATCAACAATTACACCACCAATAGAAGTGCCATGTCCCCCGATCCATTTAGTTGCTGATTCAACTATTACATTAGCACCATGCTCTAGCGGACGGAATAAATATCCGCCAGCGCCAAATGTATTATCAACAATTAATGGTAAATCATATTCTTTTGCTAACGCTGCAAATTTTTTAAAATCGGGAATATTCAATCTTGGGTTACCGATTGTTTCTAAGTAAATAGCTTTTGTATTCTTATCAATATGCTTTACAAAACTTTCTGCATCATCACCATCAGCAAATCTTGCTTCCACACCCAGGCGTTTAAAAGCAACTTTGAATTGATTGTAAGTACCGCCGTATAGATAAGTAGTGGTAATAAAATTATCACCGGCCTGCAGAATATTATTTAATGCTAAAAATTGTGCTGCTTGTCCCGATGCAGTTGCCAATGCAGCTACACCACCTTCCAATGCGGCAATACGTTGTTCAAAAACATCCGTAGTAGGGTTCATGATACGGGTATAGATATTACCAAACTCCCGCAAGCCAAACAAGTTGGCTGCATGCGCAGCATTATTAAAGGCATACGATGTTGTTTGATAAATTGGAACAGCTCTTGATTTTGTTGTTGGGTCAATTTGCTGGCCAGCATGAAGCTGTAAAGTTTCGAAGTGAAGATTGTTACTCATATAATCAAGTTTAAATGTTTACAAAATTGAATTAATGGGGCAAGCTAAAAAGGAAGTGGGCAAGTTGCCCATCGGGAGTGGAGTATATACCTTACGGCATACAACTTAAGCAACAGATACAACAACTCGTTAGAGCTGGCTGAAAATTTGTATGTGTTGTTCTGCTTATCATAATTACTCCATAAAATTAGTGGACTTTCCACCTGCCTTCCAAATTTATTTGTCTCTTTCTTTTTAATTAAATGTTAATGAATTGATTTTTACAAATGGCTGTTCGTCTTTTACATCTATCAATAATATTTTGAATCGAGTCAAATGTTACTGAATTACTTATCAAATAAAGGGGAGTAGAAATTCTATCGGGAAACTTTATGAATAACTACCGAAACAGGTAGAAAACAAAAAAGCTCACCCGATAAATCAGATGAGCTTTGAATATTTTTAGAAGATATTATAGAAGCTGTGAATCTGACTTATCTGTCCCGACATTACTGTCAGGTTGGAATTGGCACCTTTCCTCTCAATAAAATGAGAAGTAGGTTGTCAAGGCTTCATCGGGCCATTACCCTCTGCCTTTCTTGATAAGTGATATAAAGAACTGGTGCAAATATAGCACAGACATCTCTTAGCAACCAAATTAAATTAATAAAAACAGATGCAAACGATTGTTTGATTATAAGCTAAAAGCCTTTACTGGTAAATGTTTTACTCCGGTAAATTCTTAATCAACCAGTCTCTTTTTTTCAATTTTATCTTGCGCCTTCCGGATGGCATTGCTGATCATTTTGTGTTCAATTATTTCATCTTCTTTCATACCGAGTTGCTGCATTAGCTGGATGATCTTATCACCTCCAAATTTTTGAAACAGTGGCTCTTTTAAGGATGAAAAGACTTCTACCTGTTCAAGATTTAATTTTTTATACAAAGCTTCTTCCTTGCTATGTATGGGATAATGTTCTGCGAAAACTGCGATTTTTCCTGTTAGCAGATACGAAGATGACTCTCTTGCAGTAAGCAGCTGAATTGGCTCACTGGTTTTCGACGCAAAGAATGACTCAACCTGGCGTAGCGTATCATCAAACCAAAAAATAAACTGTATGTTTTTATTATTGCTCCAATAATTGAACATTGCCTGGAGCTTGGCCTCTTCGCTGATGATTACTTTATCATTAATTTTTACTTCTTTTTCTTTCTTTTTAAAAAGTCCGAACATAAATAAATCTTATAGCACAAATTTAAGCAGAAAGAGGCTGCATTACTGCAACCTCTTTACAATTGAAATGAACCGTCCCAATAAGTATGTTTAATTCATTGCAGTTTCTTTCGCCAATTTGGTTCCTGTATAGGTCCAGGCTTTAGGCTCTTCAGACTTCTTCACTTTTGTTTTTGTCTTTGTTTTACCATCTTTTACTTTCACTTCTGTTTGTGAATTAGCTGCTGCTTCATCTACTGTTCCTATAACAGGAGCTGCAAAAACATTGGCGGGATTCTCTGCATTAAAAGGCTTTCCAATTACAATGTTAAGTGTGTTTGATTCTTTATCAAAGATCAAAGTTCCCTCTGCTACATCTTTACCCTCTGCTGTTTTCTGAGCAGGAATTTTATAGGTAGCAGGTGATTTTCTCAACATGGCTTTAACTCTTCCCTGTGGCAAACCGTCAATCCATACAACTCCTTTACTTGTTTCATCCAGACTAACACTAAGTGCCGTTACATCAGTATTCACAGTTGATTCATATTTGCCGATTGCAGGGTAAATATCTTCCGTTGTTAATGGTGCACGGGCAGGAATCATTTTATCCTTATACTTTGCAGTAATGGAGTCAACAGTAGGGTTATTTTTAGCATCCCATGTTTGTGCATTTGCTGAGATAGTAAGCATGCATAAAGCAATGCCACCCATTAATCCAATGGTCTTTTTCATAAGTAACTATTTTATTTAAATTATTTAATTGGTACTCTGCGGCCTTACTTCAAAATATTGTGCCAGAAATTTTTTTTGTGGATAAGTAAAAAAAAGAGTTGCATAGGGATTTTGGAAATCAGTGTTAAAATCCACCCAACAATTTCATTCTTAGGTTGTTCTTATTTGTATCAGGAACTATATTTTCAAAATCGGCGAAGTAGTATCTTCGTCATTCAAATGGCAAAAAGCAAAAGCATCGGTAAAGATATTTCAGTGGAAGCCAAAGAATCAATTGAGGTGTTTGGAGCAAGAGTTCACAACCTAAAGAATATTGATATTTCGATTCCCAAAAATCAATTAGTGGTTATAACAGGTATTAGCGGTAGCGGCAAATCATCGCTGGCATTCGATACTATTTATGCGGAGGGGCAGCGACGGTATATGGAAACCTTTGGCGCCTATGCCCGCCAGTTTATCGGTGATATGGAACGTCCCGATGTAGATAAGATCACCGGGCTTTCACCAGTAATTTCTATTGAGCAAAAAACGACAAATAAAAATCCCCGTTCAACGGTAGGCACCGTTACTGAGATCTATGATTTTCTACGCTTATTATTTGCCAGAATTGGACAAGCCTATTCTTACAACACCGGCAAACCTATGGTAAAATGGAGTGAAGAGGAAATTGTAGAAAATATTTTTACGAAGTATAAAGGAAAGAAGATTGCACTCTTGGCCCCATTGGTTCGGGGCCGTAAAGGGCATTACCGGGAATTGTTTGAAGATGTAAGAAAGAAAGGGTATCTGAAAGTAAGAATCGATGGCGAGGTAAAAGATATTCAACCAAAGATGCAGGTCGACCGCTATGTGATACATGATATAGAGTTAGTGGTAGATAGATTACAGGTAACAGATGATCTGAAAGCAAGGCTTAGTCAGAGTGTGCAACAGACAATGAAATTGGGAAAAGACTTAATGTTTGTAGCAGAGTCACCAAGTTCATCAGAAAGTGAGTCATCAAAGAAAAAAACGACGTCAACTTCATCGGAGAGCAGGGGGGCCATGTATTCCAAATTGCTGATGTGTGAAGATACCGGCATCGTTTTCTTTTAATTCACCCTATGGTGCTTGTCCTGTTTGTAAAGGATTGGGAAGTGTATATACAATAGATATGGGTGAAGTGCTTTCCGATACCTCAAAAACAGTAAAGGAAGGTGGTATTACTCCGTTGGGCGAAGAAAGAAATGCCAGTGTGTTTCAACAGGTAACTGCATTTGCCAAACAGTATAAAATAAAATTAGATAAACCCATCAAGGATCTTTCTAAAGAGCAGTTAGATCTGCTTTTATATGGCGATAAGAATATAAACCCATCATTAGAAGTAGATGTAAATGATGATACCATTCCGCATGAGTATACCGGAAGCTATGAAGGAATTATTCCGATGCTGAAGCGATGGTTTGTTTCTACCAATAGTACCGAAGCGTTGCGGGAATGGGTCCAACAGTTCATGACCTTTACAACTTGCGTAGCTTGTAATGGTCAGCGGTTGAAAAAAGAAAGTCTTTGGTTTAAAGTAAACGGTAGAAATATTGCAGAACTAAGCAATATGAATTTGGATAATTTGGCAGCCTGGTTTGATGGAATAGAATTGATGCTGGATAATAAAAGAAAGACGATTGCCAAAGATGTACTGAAAGAAATACGAGAACGATTACAATTTTTGTTAGATGTGGGTCTTACATATCTCACTTTATTTCGTCCATCCAAATCACTAAGTGGTGGTGAATCGCAGCGAATTCGCTTAGCTACACAAATTGGTTCGCAGCTACAAGGCATCACCTATATATTAGATGAGCCTTCTATTGGTTTGCACCAAAGGGATAATCAACGTTTGATAGAAGCATTAAAAAATTTGCGGGATATTGGCAATAGTGTATTGGTAGTAGAACATGATAAGGATATTATGATGGCTGCTGATCATCTAATTGATATAGGACCGAAAGCAGGTTTTCATGGCGGTAGAATTGTAGCAGAAGGTGATCCAAAAGAAATGTTGAAATTAGATACGTTAACAGCAGGTTATTTAAATGGGCATCACAAAATAGCTATCCCAAAAGAAAGAAGAGTTGGCAGTGGAAAATTTTTGGAATTAAGGGGGGCTAAAGGAAATAACCTGCAAAATGTAGGAGCACAATTTCCACTCGGAAAATTTATTTGCGTTACCGGTGTAAGCGGTAGTGGCAAATCAACTTTTATTAATGAAACGTTGTACCCGATTCTTTCGAAACATGCATATGGGTCTAAAATGGTTCCTTTGGAATTTAAATCCGTGAAAGGATTGGAGCATATTGATAAAGTGATTGAAATAGATCAATCACCTATTGGAAGAACACCGAGAAGCAATCCGGCAACTTATTGTGGTTTTTTTACGGAGATAAGAACCTTATTTGCATCCATACCTGAAGCAAAGATTAGGGGATACAACGCAGGTCGTTTTTCATTTAATGTAAAGACCGGTCGTTGCGAAGTGTGTGAAGGTGGTGGAATGCGGGTTATTGAAATGAATTTTTTACCGGATGTATATGTGCATTGTGAAAAATGTAATGGTAAACGATTTAACCGGGAAACATTGGAGATCCGCTACAAAGGAAAATCAATTGCGGATGTGCTGGAGATGACGGTGGAAGAAGCGGTGGAGTTTTTCCAAAATGTTCCTTATATCTATCGCAAGATAAAAGTATTAGAAGAAGTAGGATTGGGGTACATCACACTCGGCCAATCCGCTGTAACATTGAGTGGGGGAGAGGCGCAGCGGGTAAAATTATCCACCGAATTGTCTAAAAGAGATACGGGTAAAACATTTTACATTTTAGATGAACCCACTACAGGCTTGCATTTTGAAGATATACAACACTTGCTGGCCGTATTGAACAAATTGGTAGATCGGGGCAACACTGTTTTGGTAATAGAACATAATATGGATGTAATAAAAGTAGCTGACCATGTTATTGATCTTGGGCCAGAGGGTGGTGACGGTGGAGGCAGAATTTTATTTGAGGGAACGCCGGAAGAGTTGGTAAAAAATAAAGGAAGTTATACCGCTCAATTTTTGAAAATGGAATTATAGAGAAAATCCCGACTGGGGTCTGCCAGGCGGGATTTTCTCTATAATAATTTATGTTTTACAAACTAAAAGAACTCACATTATATTTTGGAACAAGAATAGATACCAATATCATACTCACAACAAATGAAGCCACAATCATTGTTATGAGACTTACTACAAAATATGTTGTAACCTGATCGGCTGGTGTTTTCTTTAGTTTAGGTAGTCCAAGATATAGCAAGTATAAACCATAGAGGCCAACAAGGGAACCAATTATAGCAAGAGAAGGCAGAATATTAAAAATAGCACCAACCCAACCTGCGGTAAAAGAATAGGCGGCTAGTTGGAATGACTTACCAAAATTTTTCTCTGATTTAAAAGTAGGTGCTAATGCATCAACCACAGCAGCCATCAAAAAAGTACTGGCAACGCCACTAATAAGAGCAATAAGAGCATACCTGATACCAAGCTCAGTGCCTTTAATCTTAATACCAAATCCATATGACTTACCTATTAAACCCCAACCGATAAAAGAGGCAACGGCACCCACTACCACAAGCGGTATTACATAAGTAGTAAGAATTTTTTGGGTATTCGGCGTTTCGCCATTTATAACATCCCATTCTGTTTTAGGTGTTATAAGAATGTTTTTAACTCTGTCGATGAGATTCATAATAGGTTGATTTTGGTTAATGAGCCTACTCGTTTGGCTTTTCGGCATTCGCCCCCGATCTTATAATTCGGGATTTGTAGTATTTAATACTAAACTAATATAAGACAGTTTTTTAAAAAGGAGGAAGTCGCAACGATTTTTTTTTAAACCGGTTAATAACAACCATTTATGCTGCGGAGGGAAGTGGTAAAAGCAAGTCCGTATGTTAAGGCAGGAAGTGATTGAGAAAATCTATATAGGGTCCGACAATTTTGCGGTTTTTCACCCGGATACCGGATTAAAACAATTTCCCTGCCTTATCTGCCGGGAGTGTAAAAAATTACACCAGGGCAGTTATACGGGTTTCTTAGTTATGACAATTAAAAGAGCTCTGGGTTGATAACAGACCCGAAAGCGGGGCAGAAAGTGTTTAATAAAATCTATACTAATGAGAGTACCAATAGAGAACGGATTAGGTTTCTTGAACCAGGGTATCAAATTATATTAAGCTCTCTGCCGCTTGTCGGGACGACATTTAAGAATTTTATGTAAAGAACTTTTATGCTAAAGCGATTTATTAATGTTCTAAAACAGTTCAATTTTTTTAAACCTGCTTTGGTATTAATGAACTTGAAATGTACCGGATGCAGCTTCTTCATCTCCACAAAAAACACGGTATATATATGAGCCCCTTTCCATATTTATCATTTGTTTACGGTCTTTAGGCTTCATTTTGTAGTTATGTACCAATGTGCCTTGTAAATCGAACACAAAAAAATCAATCTCTTTCCTTGCATTGTCTTTTGCTACCACATGCATTTTTCTTTTAAATATATCAGGATAGATTTTTATTGCATTATTATTTCTTGAAACGAGTGATTTGATCTTTGTATTGGTTTTCTTTACTGGCTTTTTATTGTTTATACCCGTTGCCATAGCTGGCATTGCCAATAATAAAAGCCCGATAATAGCACCTGCAGTAACAAATATTGCTGGATTCCGGTTCGGCGATTTTATTTTCATGGTGGTTTGGATTTGGTATGTTTATTTTTTATTCTTAATAGAATACAGGGCATTTTAACTGCCGCATGGCACTATTTTGTCCAAGGCGCCATCCCATTCTTACGAGGGTAGAGAAAAAAGCATCATTCTCAGTTGGATCACCACGTTGCTGTACTCTATGATATGGTCTGCCTTGCGCCAATGTTGGACCTCTGTATGCAAGCCTTCGTGCAATAACAGCATTTTCAGGAGTTAAGTATCTGTCATAATTAATTGGGTCGATATATTTTTTGCTGCTTACATCATCTACGTAGTCAGTAAATAGTTTGCGGTGTAAAACTTCTAACCCAATATATTTGTTTTCGCTAAAGTAATATTTTAAGCCAAAGCCCATCAGCAAATTCATTTGAGTCAGTTTGTATGGCTGTATATCTGGATATTCGGCCATACCCTGACCTTCGAGCCGTAGTGGCGCTGTTTTAATCCATTCGCCATTATTATCTTTTGCTTCAGGATCGAAATGATAAATCCCTATGCCTGCAACGCCATAAGGTCGGAGCTTACCAGCCAGCCCATCATATTTTTCTAAAAAAACAGTAGGATAAATTTCAGTAGCTAAATAAGCTTCAGAAATTTTCGACCTAAAGTTCAGATTTCGTTGCAATCTGAAACGTTCCGCACCGCCTTTATTAGGAGCTTGCTTATCATCTCCCTCTACCATTCCCAGATTAGCGGCTAAACGAAAGCCTAACCACTCAACTGGATAATAATTCAGAAATAATCCTTTATTAAGTTTAGTAAGAGGAAGATCAAGGTCTTTGATAAAAGTTTTTCCTTTCCCTTCGCTACCGCCTAGGTCTCCCAAAAAGAACATGGGCCCAAGTCCAAGACCTAGTTCATACTTTCCATTTTGGAAACTAATTGATTGCGATTGGGAATTAAAAGAAAAAAATGCGAAGAGACAAGTCAGCACGGCAGGCCGTACTAAAAGTACAATTGTTCTCATTGGTATCAGATTTCTGGTTTTTCTACTATTGGATTTCGAAACTAAAGTAGAAAAAGAAAAAACAAATTATACAAACATCGTAGCAGTTTTTTCTATTTGGACACAAACATCAGTTGTTATACTTAGGAGATTTACGAAAATGTACCTTGTTTGGTCATTTCGATATGCTCAATACCATCTTCGAGATAAACTTCGCTGGATTGTACAAAGCCAAGCGAGGTATAAAATTTTTGCAGGTAAAGTTGAGCACCAATTTTAATAGCAACATTTCCAAACAAGCTATATAATTGGCTGATTGATTGCAGCATTAATTCTTTACCAATGCCATCACCTCTTACTGTAGGCGAGTTAACTACTCTGCCTATAGAGGCTTGTTCATAGGAGATGCCCGGTGGGATGATTCTTGTATAAGCAACCAGTTTATTATCTACCCAACCCATAAAATGAAATGATAACAGGTCTTTATTATCTGCATCCTGGTAAGGACAATTTTGCTCTACCACAAATACCTCATTACGCAATTGTAGAATGACATATAACTCAAGTGGAGTTAATTCTTCAAACTTTTTTAGCGACCAGGTTATTTTCATCTGTTATATTTTAATAATTGTATTTGTCTTTCCATAAGTTCTTTAAAAATTTTCGCAGTTCTTCTTCCCTGGCATTTTTTCCGGGCTCATAAAATTTTGTACCCGCAATTTCTTTTGGTAAATATTCTTGCGGAGAAAAATTGTTGTTGTAGCTGTGAGAGTATTCATAATTTTCTCCATACCCCATTTTTTTCATCAGCTTGGTCGGCGCATTGCGAATATGCAAGGGAACTGGCAGGTCGCCATATTTTTTTACAGCTGATAATGCTTCGCCAATGGCCACCACAGCGGCATTACTTTTTGGTGATGCAGCCAGGTATGTTACACATTGAGAGAGTATAATATTTGCTTCGGGATATCCAATTTTATTAACTGCATCAAAAGTGGCGTTTGCCATTACCAATGCAGTAGGATTGGCATTGCCAATATCTTCACTGGCAAGAATTACTAACCGTCGTGCAATAAATTTTACATCCTCTCCACCTTCAATCATTCTCGCCAACCAGTAAATCGCTGCATTGGGGTCGCTGCCTCGTATGGATTTAATAAAGGCAGAAATAATATCATAATGCTGTTCTCCGGATTTATCATATAATGCAATTCTTCGTTGCGCTACTTCCATTACAAACTTATCAGTAATGCTAATTGAATCACCACCTGTATCAGTTACAATTTCCAGCAGGTTCAAAAGCTTTCTTCCATCGCCTCCGGAAATATTTATTAATGCAGCAGTTTCCTTTAGTTCTATCTTTTTCCTTTTTAAACTTTCATCTTTTTCAATGGCTGTTTGTAAAAGTTTAACCAAGTCTTTTTCTTCCAATGGTTTTAATACATATACTTGGCAGCGACTCAACAAGGCGCTGTTTACTTCAAAGGAGGTAATTATTCCTTTTTCAACAGCTCCAAGCAATGCGTCTTGTTGTCCTTTATTAAAACGATGAATTTCATCAATAAACAAAACGGAGCCGGGCTGATCTTTTGCTTTTTCTATTATTTCTCTTACATCTTTTACACCTGCACTAATAGCACTTAATTGAAAGAATGGAGCTTGAAGAGAATGTGCAATAATATTAGCAATGGTTGTTTTACCCGTTCCCGGTGAACCCCAAAAGATCATCGAAGGAATTTTTGCTTTCTCTATTGCTGTTCTTAATATGCTGCCCTTGCCAACAAGATGTTCCTGACCCAGCAACTCATCTAACGTAGTTGGGCGAATACGTTCAGCTAAAGGCATTGAAGAATTCATAGTCAAAGTAACAAAAAAGCATCCCGTAAAAGTGGGATGCTGTAAAAGAAAGTGAAGAATATATTTATTTTATGACTTTGACGGGGTTTTAATTAACATTCGCCTGCAAAAACGCAGCTATTTTATCAAAAGAATCAACCATATTAGCACCTGCCCATCCGTGGTTTTCTGTTGGATAAAAAACATATTGGTTTGCCACTCCAAACGATTGTAGTTTGTTTTTTAATGCTACAGATTGGTTTGGCGAAACTACAATATCAACTCCGCCATGTAATATAATGGTAGGAGGGCTTTGGGCATCTACAAAATTGATCGGGCTCGATTGCTGGTAGAGTGTAGCATGTGTAGTAGGCGTGCCGCCAACAACTGCCACAATTAATGAAGGCGGTGCAAAAATTGTTGCCGGATTATTGTACATATCTACCAAGTCAGTGGGTCCAAAAAAATCAATCACTGCTTTTATTTTTACAGGACTGGTATATTTATAGGCATGTAATAAAGAAAGATGCCCCCCTGCACTGTTGCCTAATAAAACAAATTTGTCGGAAATTTTAAAATCGGCTCTCTTATTATAGATGTATTCAATGGCCGCTTTTACATCATTTTCCTGTGTGGGAAACAAATTGCTTGCACCTGCGGCTAATCTATAATTAATATTGAAGATGGCATAGCCGGGCAATCTTTTCTTCAGCGTATCCAGGTATAGCGCATAATCATTTTTATCACCGCCGCTCCATCCGCCTCCATGAATGAGTATAATAACTTTTGTAGATGTGCTGCTGCGATCAGCAGGCAGGTAGATATCCATCCTTTGTGCGGCATTGGCTCCGTAAGACTCGTTAAGTGTTGTTTTTTCCGGTACTGTTGTCGGATTTTCTGTTGCATCTTTTTGGCAGGACATAAACACCAGCGACAGAGATAAAATATATATAATGAGTTTCATTTTTTTGTTTTGTATTTCTAAAGTTACTGATTGATAAGGAGAGATATGTTTGATAAACGCATTTTAGTACAGATTATGATTTTAAAGTTTGAAAATTTTCATTTTGTTCACATCTATAAATGAAATGTTGTTTGAAATTTTCTTCGATTTGTATATTGATTCTGGTGATTAATCGTACATTTTTCCTACATAGAATATGAAGCTAGTACACCAAAAAAATAGGTAGTGTAGAAACATTGAAAAAATATTTTTAAAATTTGTCAATAAAAATTTGGCACTATCAAAAAAATAAATTCATCTTTGCACTGCAAAAATAAAAACATGCATCAAATACTTTTACATATTGAAACAGCGAATCGCTTTAGTCCCAAAGGGGATTATTGGGTGGCGGGGCAAGTATTGTTGCATGAATAAGTTTGAAAAACGAATTCGATAGAATACAGGCCCCGCAAGAGATTGCGGGGTTTTTTATTTCTCCCTCTCCTTAAGGAGAGGGTCGGGGTGAGGCCCTAAAAAAACAAGAACGATTTTATGTAAAGTGAAAGAAATCGAATCTAACAGTAACTAAAAAATAAAAAATTGCTGAAACAAGAACAACATAAACGATTTACAGGAATGAATGATGAAACATTATCACTCTGCTGCTATTGGTATGCGCCATCGAATAGAAGTATTGTGCCCATAGGAAATCAGAATTATAATAAACATCAACGACCGGATTGTATCCATACGTAACCTGCTATAGGCAGGTTGAACGAAGGAAGCCCGGTCGCAAAACGACCGGGCTTTTTTATTCCGGTAATTGATCAACAAAAACCAAGGAAGGTATGTGATGAAATTTTTATTGATAGTGCTGGCAATTCATTGCATCGGTGAATTGATCAGTAATAAAAGAAAAGATAAGCGAATCAACGAAGCAGAAGAAATAAACGAAAAAGTTTATCATCCGGCAGAGTATGAATTACGACAATAAAATTATTGATGCAGAAAGGAGGAAATAAGTGCTCCCTGCGAGATGCAGCAGGGACACTTTTTCTAGAAGTTCTTTGAGAAAAAATATAGTAGCATTCCGACTGGTCGGATACCCCGTTTGGATCGGGGAGGCTGCAGGTTCGAATCCTGTCTACTATACTTTAATGCCGGATAGTGTAATGGTTAACATATCACACTTTGACTGTGATGTTCTCAGTTCGAATCTGAGTCCGGTGACGAGAGATAAATGTTGGCTTTAGCTTAATTGGTAAAGCATCCGTCTGTGCAACGGAAGAACAGGGTTCGAACCCCGGAGTCAACCAACAAATGAAATGCGGCTTGGTGTAATGGCAACATACTCATCTCCCTTTCTTTCTGAGAGGCAAGTAGCAGATGATTGTATTCAGCCTGCCTGCCGGCATAGGCAGGTTCAATTCTGAAAGTCGCACAATGATGGCTTATAGTTCAATGGATGAGAACACTTCACTACGAATGAAGAAATGAGAGTTCGAATCTTTCTAAGCCAACAGAAAACGGCTTGTAGCTCAACGGTAAGAGCAGGAACCTTATACGTTCAAGGTTAACAGTTCGAATCTGCGGTTTGGTGTAATGGTAACACCCCTGTCTCATAAGCAGGATGATGTTGGTTCAAATCCAATGGCCGCAACAAATGATGACTTAGCTCAATGGTTGAGAGCATTACATACCGTAAAGGTTGATAGTTCGAATCTATCAGTCATCACAAGAATGCGATTTAATTCAATGGCAGAAAACTATCGTTACAAGGTAGTTGTAGTTGGTTCGATTCCAACAGTCGCAACAAAATTGGCTCGTAGCTCAACTGGAAGATGTATCCGGCTTTTAACCGGAGGGTTGTGAGTTCGAATCTCACCGGGCCAACTCTTATTAGTCGTGCTGGCAGACGTGGCTGTATGCACCCGACTGCAAATCGGGAGAAAGAAGTTCGATTCTTCTGCACGACTCATTGGATGAATAGCTCAATGGCAGAGCAGTGGTTTGTTAGGCCGCCGGTTGAAAGTTCGAATCTTTCTTCATCCGCAATGTTTGTTATAAGTGAATTCGATAACCTGCCTGCCGGCAGGCAGGTGAGGAAATAAAGATCAGTCAATACTTGTCGCAAACAAATGGTGCTTTGGCAGAATGGATATATGCACTGGAGTGAAATCCCAGACATCGTGGTTCAATTCCACGGGGCACCACGAAAATGTAATTGAGAAAGTTAAAACGAAAGGCAATGGAACAGCAACAACAATGGAGAAAATTAAACGGTGAACGAATCAGCATTCCTATTGCTGAGGAAGTAACGAATGTATTGGTGCGGGAAAGTGAAACAGGACATGAATTAAAAGTATGCATTGGTACCGATAGCCAGGTAAAAGGGAAGGTTACTGAATTTGCCACCGTAATTGTATTCATCCGCAAAGGGAAAGGTGGTTTCATGTACATACACAATGAAACCACTACACAAAAAATGAGCATAAAGGAACGGATGCTGACTGAAGTTGCAAAAAGTATTGACATCGCTTATACGTTGTGCAATATTTTTTCCCGCTACAGTGTAGATATGGAAGTACATGCCGACATCAACACAAACCCATCATTCAAAAGTAATGATGCGTTGAAAGAGGCAATAGGCTACATCATGGGAATGGGTTTTGTGTTTAAAGCAAAACCGGATGCCTTTGCAAGTTCCAGTTGTGCGAATAAAGTGGTACAGTGAGAGACCTTTGCAAAAAATATTTAAAATTTTTTAAAAGAATAAAATGGAAAATAGTAATGAACAGAAAGTGATAAACGCAAATGGCATTTTCGAAACTGGCTTTTTGTGTGGAAAATCGCTGTACCTGTATCGGTTTAATAAAATACCAAGTGCAAATTATATTGGTAATATAGATGGCGAAAAGGCATTCAATGCAGTTAAGCAAAAGTTTGAACACCTGATCTTGTCAATACATACCTATCGGTATTATGATGCTAAGTTGAAGAAGTATGGATTTGGTGACACTTTTATATTAATGAAGAATGAATGTGTTCTGGAGTTTTATTGTGGCTATTGTGAAATCTATCATAATGGCTCACAAGATGATTTTATAAATGAATGCACCATTTTGATGAAGGCCTTTAAAGAAAAGCAACGAAGAAAGCCTTTGGAAATAAACTTGATTAGCAGGGGCAGAAACGGATTTGAGTTTAGCCAGATTGAAGTAAAGCGAACAAAATTAGACCTTGATCTTTTTTATGAGGACGACTTTAAAGAAGTGGATGATATCATTTGTAAAAGACTTAAAAACGAGAAGGATAAAGGAATTGTATTGTTACACGGATTACCAGGCACGGGAAAGACAACCTATCTGCGCTACCTGATTGGTAAGATCAAGAAAAGAGTTTTGTTTGTATCACCAGGTGTGGCAGGCGAAATTATGAATCCGGATTTTGTTCAATTGCTGATAAGTAATCCGAATACGGTATTGATTATTGAAGATGCGGAGAACATCATCATGGATAGAAAACATAGCAACAGTTCATCCGTTTCGAACCTGCTTAATATTTCTGATGGGTTATTGGCAGACTTTCTGAATGTGCAATTGATCTGTACGTTCAACAGTTCGCTAACAATGGTGGATAGTGCATTGATGCGTAAAGGAAGACTGATAGCGAAATATGAGTTTGGCAAGTTGGGAATAGAAAAGTCAAAACGGTTATCAACTCATTTCGGTTTTAACACTGTAATTGACAAACCAATGACCATTGCCGAGATTGCTAATCCGCATGAAAAGGAACAACAACCTGTTTCAACACAAGTAATTGGTTTCAGAACGCAGGAAGTGATGATGAATTAAGTTATTTAAAATATTGTTGATACGACTGTATTAACAGAAGAAGGTATATGCTTGTTGATAACAAACTAGGTTTATGTTTCAAAGAAGCATAACAGTGCAGAAGTAGTAACTATCTGTATGCTTTTGTTGCAATGGCACATATATTACCAAACGCTGTGTGCAGAGGTTCGACTCCTCTCGGGTTAATAGCCCAGTAGCTCAGGTGGAAGAGCAGCAGCTCCGTAAGGGTCACAGGTTCGACTCCTGTTTTCGCCAATGGCGAAATAGCTCAGGTGGCTAGAGCACTACACTGATAATGTAGGGTAACAAAGAAGAATGTCACTTCTATAAAAAGGCAGCCAAAAATTAAAGTCAGGTTTATTTGCCTCCTTTATTTTCCCGGTCTTGATCGTGGATAATTAAGGAACCAGGTAACTACCTGCAAGAAAAAGAAACGGATAAAGCTTGCATCACTTGTTTGATTATTACTTATAAGAATATTCTGGTAAGAACGATCAATTCAACTGGTACAAAAAATATCCCGGCAATCTTCTTCCGTATTTGCCCGGTGGCAAATAAAACTGGCTTTATTAAAACAATTGAGAATTTTTAAAAATAGAAGAAATGAAAAAAGTAAAACTAAATGCCTACCAGGTTGGTTTGGTATTTAAAAATGGAGAGTACCAAAAAATGTTGGTAGCCGGAACTTACTGGTTCTGGAAAAATGAAGAGGTACAAGTGTACGATATCACTAAACAATTTGTCGCACCAATAGAATTAAATATTCTGTTGCAGGATAAAGTGCTGGCAGATATTTTGCAGATCGTAGAAGTAAAAGACAATGAAATTGCATTGCAATATGAAAACGGTTTGCTGAAGTCTGTAATGACTGCTGGTCGTTATGTATTCTGGAAATCTGTGGTGCAACTGGAGTTCATTAAAGCTGATATCAGTAATATTGAAATTGCCGACAACATTGACCGTAGCCTGTTGGCGAAAGCACCTCTAAGTGCATGGGTACGTATGAACGAAGTACAGAGCTATGAAAAAGCGTTGCTGTTTGTAGAAGGTAAATATGTAAAACAGTTGGAACCAGGTGCATATTTCTGGTGGAAGAACAGCATTGCTATTCATATTGGTAAAGTGGATATTCGTCAGCAACAACTGGAAGTAAACGGCCAGGAGATCTTGACCAAAGACAAAGCGGCATTGCGTATCAATGCATGGGCACAGTATAAAGTAGCCGACATTGAAAAAGCCTTGTTGCAGAACAAAGACTACGATAAGCAATTGTATGTAGCCTTTCAGTTGGCCTTGCGGGAGTATATCGCTGGTTTCAGTTTCGATGAATTGCTGGATAAGAAAGAAAGCATTGCTCCATTTATTTTGCAAAGCGTACAACAAAACGCCGAAGCATTGGGTGTGGCGGTGAGTGATTTCGGTATCCGGGATATTATCTTGCCGGGTGATGTAAAGGAGATCATGAACCAGGTGTTGATTGCCGAAAAGAAAGCACAGGCTAACACTATCATGCGTCGGGAGGAAACTGCAAGTACCCGTAGCTTGCTGAACACTGCCAAGTTGATGGAAGATAATGCGATGCTGTGGAAATTGAAAGAGATGGAATATGTAGAAAAGATCGCAGATAAGATCAGCAACATCAGTGTAAGTGGCAACGGTGTGTTGATCGAACAGTTGAAGCAGATCTTTGTGCCGCAGAAATAAAACAAGTTAGGGCGCATTCAAAATGTGACCTAACTTATAAATTAATTTAAATGAGCAAATTAAAAATAACAGGAAAAGAATTAAGAGCTATCGGCTATCCGGAAGGACCGGTGATTAGCGTAGCCATGAATGTGATGCAGAAAAATTACAAGCATCATGGAAAGGAGGAAGTGATGGAATTATTACAAAAAGTGTTGGCAAGTCCAATAGAATATATGAATGATGCAATATTGACATTGATAGCAGAACAATTAATACCGAAGCCGCAAACAGATGGAGCAGAAGTATCGTTAAATCAATCAGGTATTCAATTCAATGTATTCGGACAGGAACATATTGAAGAAGGAGCCATGCACCAGATGTACACTGCAGCAAAATTACCGATTGCAGTGGCTGGAGCATTAATGCCCGATGCACATAGCGGTTATGGTTTGCCGATTGGTGGGGTACTGGCAACTGACAATGCCGTTATTCCTTATGGAGTAGGTGTCGATATTGGTTGCAGAATGTGTTTGAGCATTTTTGATATTGATCCGAAAGAATTGACACAAAGAGAGTCCTATTTCGCAAGGGAGATCAACGAAGCCACATTGTTTGGTAGCGGTGGCCAGTTTGACCATGCCGCCGATCATGAAGTGATGGAGAGCAAAGCTTTTTATGAAATGCCATTGCTGAAAAATTTGCATGGCCGTGCATGGAAGCAATTAGGTTCTTCCGGTTCGGGTAATCACTTTGTGGAATTTGGTGTGGTGGAAATTGCGGAGAAGGATGAAGTGTTAGGTGTTGATGCAGGTAACTATGTGGGATTGTTGTCTCACTCCGGTTCAAGAGCATTGGGAGCAAACATTGCCAATCACTATACAAAAATCGCCATCAGTAAGAGACGTTTGCCACATGATGCAAAAAATTTGGCGTGGTTAACATTGGATGAAGAAGAAGGAATGGAATATTGGATCGCAATGAACCTGGCGGGTGATTATGCATCTGCTTGTCACCATATCATTCATGCAAAAATTGGAAAGCAGTTGGGACGAAAGCCGTTAAAGATGTTAGAGAACCACCACAACTTTGCATGGAAGGAAAAGTGGGAGGGAAAGGAAGTGATCGTTCACCGTAAAGGTGCAACACCTGCTGGTAAAGATGTATTGGGAATTATTCCGGGCTCCATGACCGCCGATGGATTTATTGTAAAAGGTAAAGGCGAATTAGCGGCTGTTAATTCTGCATCGCATGGTGCAGGAAGAAAGATGAGTCGTACCAGAGCTATCGCCTCTGTTACCGATAAACAGTTTAAAGACGAACTAAAAAAGTTTGGTATAAAACTGTTGGGTGGAGGATTGGATGAATCACCTTTTGCGTACAAGGATATTGCAGTGGTAATGCAATCGCAAAAGCAATTGGTGGATGTAGTTGGAAAATTCACTCCGAAGATTGTAAAGATGGATGGAGCGAAGCATAGGAGCTGGGGAAAGAAAGGGAAAGAAGAAACAATGGGCGAATAAAAAAAGCCCCGCCGGTGATAAACTAGCGGGGCTTTGTAACCCGTACGAGATTCGAACCCCGATAATTATGTGTTATAAACCAGCTGTTTAAGTAATTGATTTATGCTTTGGTGAAATTTTGGTGAAACGCTTTCAGTTTGACCCATTTAGTAACACTTAAAGATCTAGGGCAAATGTAAGAAGAGTAAATTGAATAGCAAATCAGGAAATGGCTTGATGCTACCGCAAGTCGCAATAGATAGAGTATTAAGTAAAGATTTTATTGGATGAGTAGAGAATGGCCGCCGTTGTAGGTGGATTGAGATTTGGAAAATAACTTAGAGTTGTTGTGGTTTAACTGCGTCTAACCTTCATCTCAATATAACCGACCAACTTATTACGTTTGGGTATTTTTGAGATATTGAATTTTCGTGCTACTAATTTGTCACTAAATTCTATCAAACTCTTTAGAATCGGGCATAGGTAAATTCTGTATCGGAAAATAAAATATTGAGTTGTACTAATCTTGTTCATTGTTTTTAACTAGCAGATTGGTAAAAGAGTAGCGACAGAAATAACATCTTGAACAATTTGGTTCTGCGAATAAAATCAGGCATTTTATTTTTTTCTAAGCGAATATGTATAAGACCTGACATCATTTGTCTATTGATTTGGGCGGTATCCCTTGATAGTTTTGTATTAGTTAATTCGATAGTCAGTAAGCAATTACTCGGGCTAACCAAAAGTATAATTTATCAATACAAACTCAAACGTATGAAGCCTTCAAGAATTCATTCCACAATAGCAGTAGTAAGTACTTTTTTACTATTTCTTCAACTAGTTGTTGGCTGCAATGAAAGCCCTTCAAATGAAGCCAAGGAAACAAAAGGTACATCAGAAGTAACAGACCAGGTCAATGCGACTAATTCCCGAACGCAGTATGCAGAGATCAATGGCAGGAAGATAGCTTATCGTTCTATTGGGAAAGGGGAGCCGATGATCTTGTGTCAGCGATTTCGGGGAATTCTTGATGATTGGGACCCTGCATTTCTTGATGCTCTTGCCAAGAACTACAACGTAATCATTTTTGACTATACAGGTCTTGCTTCCTCAACGGGTACTCCTCACTCTGATATGATGGGATTTGCAAGTGATGTGACCGACCTGGCTAAATCACTTGGGTTTAAAAAAATAGTTGTTGGAGGCTGGTCATTTGGAGGATGGGTTGCACAGATTGTTACTACGGAATTTCCTGACCTTGTGTCTCAAACAATATTAATCGGCACCAAACCACCTGGGAAAGTAAGTTACCCGTTTGAAGAAATATTTTTAAAAACAGCCTATAAGCCAGTAAATGATTTTGAAGATGAAGTGATCCTATTTTTCGAACCTATTTCAGCATTTAGCAGAAAGGCTGCAAAGGAAAGTCATGACAGAATTGCTCAGCGAACAATTGATAGAGATTCGATGGTGAAAATGGATCAATTACAATTCTATGGAAAGGGCAATGATGATTTTACAAAGGACCCCTATAACGCTAGGGAGAAGCTAACAACTACAAAAATTCCTATTCTCGTTATTTCAGGAGATCATGAAGTTTGTTTCCCTCCTGAAAACTGGTTTGAATTAAACAGGAAATTACCTACTACACAAGTTGTGGTTATTCCACGAGCAGGGCATGGGCCGCAGCACCAATTTCCTGAAATGACTGCGGAGTATATTCATTCATTTGTTGCAACTAACAAAAAGGCTGGATTAGCTAATTAATAAAGTCAAGATAAAATTTTAACATGAGCTTAAAAATAACAAAATATTCTGCGGCTTACTGGCGGGCTACTATTGATAATCCGCCGCTGAATTTATTTGACCAGGAAATGTCAGATGCTTTGGTTGCTTTGATGGATGAATTAGAGAAAGATAAAGAGATAAAAGTAATTGTATTCGACAGTGCTGATCCGGATTATTTTATTTCTCATCTTGATGTGCTACGGGCTGCAACGATGTCACTTGATCCTGGCCCAACGGGTCTGTCTCCCTGGCCTGATTTTGCATTGAGGTTAGGAAGAGCTCCGTTTATATCTATTGGTTTGCTGCGGGGAAGAGCAAGGGGAGTAGGCAGTGAGTTTCTGCAGGCGTTGGATATGCGATTTGCAAGTCTTGAAAAAGCAAAACTCTGCCAGTTAGAAATGGGGTGTGGGTTAATTCCCGGAGGTGGAGGAATGGAGCGATTGCCATTATTGATTGGTCGAGCAAGAGCCTTAGAAGTAATATCAAGTGCTGATGACTATGATGCAGCAACTGCAGAAAAATATGGATGGATCAACAGGGCAATACCTGATGCTGAACTGGATGAATTTGTTGATCGGCTAGCAAAACGCATATCGGGTTTTAGTAAAAAAGCTATTACGGCAGCCAAAGAATTAATTGATAAGCGTACCTCTATTGCCAGAGTAGAAGATCTTGCCGCAACCCAGAAAATATTTTTTGATTTACTGAGTTCAACGGAAACGCAAGCAAGAATTGCTGTACTGTTTGAAAAAGGTTTGCAACAGCGGGGTGATTTCGAGTATAATCTGGGAGAGCAAATTGCCTTCGATAATTAAGCTAATAATTCTTTCATTATGGCTATTCTAATAAAGAATTTTATAAAAACGGGTTATCAACTTAAACATAAAATATTATGACAAAATCAAAAACCATCGTACTCATTCACGGAAATTTTGTGAATAACGATTGCTGGACAGAATGGAAGCGTCACTATGAACAAAAAGGATATAAAGTTTATACACCTGCAAACCCCGGACACGAAGGAAACCCAGCTGAGCTGCGGGTAAAAGTTCATCCTGATCTTGTTAAAACAGGGTTTATTGATGTTGTAAATAACATCGCTCAGTTAATAGATAGTTTGCCGGAGAAGCCATTAATTATTGGTCACTCTATGGCTGGAATGGCAACACAAAAATTGGTAGAAATGGGTAAAGCAGCAGCCGGAGTAAGCATTGATGGAGCACCACCAAAAAATGTTTTTCCACCATTTCAAACACTTAAAACTGTGTTACCTGCTTTTGGATTTTTCTCTTTTAAGAAATATTTTATGGGTAGCCGTCAATGGTATAATTATGCATTTTTTAATACAATCTCCGCTTACGAGAAAGAAATAGCATTTAAAAAATTTGCGGTACCTGAAAGTTATAAGGTTAGCCGGCAATTAGTTTTAGATTCTTTTGGAAATATAGATTTTAAGAAACCTCATGTACCAATTTTGTTTGTTGGCGGTGGCAGTGATCATATTTTCCCACCGAAACTTACTCAAACAATAGCTGGCAGGTATAAGGATGCAAATAGCCGGGTTAATGTAAAAATATTTGAAGGTAAAAGTCATTTCATTTGCGGTGAACCTGGCTGGGAAAACGTAGCCGATTATGTTTTGGATTGGTATGAAAATCTATAACAAAAACGGAAATAGACAGTTTTGCAGAATAAAACAGATGACATAGTATGGAACATCCAGTTAACGCACTGGTGAACAAATGTTGAAGAATGAATATTTCTGTAACACATATAGACACTGCCTGTATTCTTCTTGATATTAATGGATACAAAATATTAACCGATCCTACACTTGATGCGGCAGGCAAACTTTATTATCATGGTTCGGGTAGCTTTTCACGGAAGATAAGTGATCCTGCTATTGATGACAATACACTTAAGAATGTTGATCTGGTATTATTAAGCCATCATCAACATAAAGATAATTTTGATATAAAGGGAAAAGAGTTTGCATTAACAGTGCCGTTGATTCTTTCGACAAAATCTGCCAGTAAAGCGATACCAGGTATTACAGGGCTGGATAATTGGGAGTCTTATAATATATCTACTTCTAAAATAGCGGGGTTGAAGATCATTGCCACACCGGCACAGCATCATCCCTGGTGGGTGCCCGAATTCCTATCAGGTAAAGTGATTGGATTTGTTATTGAATTTGAAGGACAGGATAACGGAGTTATTTACATATCCGGTGATTCAGTTTATTTTAAAGGCATTAATGAAATTGCCAAGCGATTTAAAATTGACGTTGGCATTTTTCATGTAGGCTCTGTCCAGTTCAGGTATCTTACCGGTTTCGGGCAATATACAATGGACAGTACTGATTTGTTGAAATCAGTTTATGTTCTCAATCCAAATAAGATCATTCCTATACATCTCAAGGGTTGGTCGCATTTCAAAGAGAAGGAGAGTGAATTGAAAAAAGCTATCGCTTCGAATCCTGTGACTAATAAAAAAACAGTTTTTCTTCAGTCAGGCATATCGTTACAATTGTAATAAGAATCTGCATTCATTTGTACAACAACTGTCGTTAAATAGCAATTGACTTCGCTTTGTCATCATTGTAGTTTTAACCAATAATCAAAAACCAAAAACATGAAAAAGATATTTTCGTCAAGAAGTGCAGGGAAATTTATTATTGCTTTTACTGCAATACTTTTTATTTCGATTATGAGTGCAAAAGCACAAACAACAGTTAAGAATATTGTATTAGTACATGGAGCATTTGCTGATGGCTCAGGTTGGGAACCAGTTTATAAAATTTTAAAAGCCAGGGGCTACAATGTAAGTATTGTTGGGAACCCCAATACAGCATTGGCGGATGATGTGGCCGCTACGAAAAGAGTGATTGCCCGTCAGGCAGATAAAGTATTGCTTGTTGGTCATTCTTATGGTGGTGCTATTATCACCGACGCAGGTAATGATTCTAAAGTAGCAGGCTTAGTTTATATAGCCGCATTTGTTCCTGATGCGAATGAAACACTTTTACAATTACTTCAATCAGGCCCGCCTGCACCTAATTCCGGAATATTACCACCTGATGAGTTTGGTTTTATTTGGTATGATGTAAAAAAATATCATTCCGGTTTTTGTGCTGATCTCCCAAAAGAACAGGCTGATTTTTTAGCGGCGTCGCAAATACCGGTTTCAGCATCTGTGTTTGGAGCTTCCATCACTAACCCGGCCTGGAAAACAAAAAAGAGCTGGTATATAGTTGCAACAGAAGATCAGACCATTCCTCCCGATGCAGAACGCTTCATGGCTAAAAGGGCAGGAGCAACTGTTACAGAGATCAAAGCAAGTCATCTTGTTTTTATGTCACAGGCAAAAGCAGTTGCTGATGTTATTGAGGCGGCAGCAAAGGCCTTAGGAAAATAAATTATAAATCAGCACAACAAAATTTTATTTATGAGAAGGAATTTTCTCTTACTTCTTTCAACTGTGGCATTCTTAAGTTGCAACAGTGACAAGACTTCAAAACAAACAAACATGAATAATGAAATTACTTTGGCTGATTATGCTACCGACACCTCAATAGAGGTACAAACAAAAGATTTTTTGAAAGCATTAAATACAAGCGGTGGCAAGCCAATGGAAACAATGCGGCCGGCTGATGCCCGCAAAGTACTAGAAGGAGCACAAGGTTCTGTGCAGGTAGATATTTCCGGAGTAGAAGTTTCGGAAAAAACAATTACCCAGGATGGAATAACTGTAAAATTATTCATCATGCGGCCAGCTACTGAAAAGGGGGCATTGCCTGCATTCATGTTTTTCCACGGAGGAGGTTGGGTAATTGGTGATTTCCCTACTCATCAGCGATTTATTCGTGATATTGTTATTCAATCAGGGGCTGTTGCTATTTATGTTGACTATAGCCGTTCACCCGAAGCCCATTATCCTGTTGCATTGAATGAATGCTATGCTGCAACTACATGGGTGGCTGAGCATGGTAGCGAAATAGATGTTGATGGAAAGAGAGTGGCCGTTGTTGGCAATAGTGCCGGTGGAAACCTTGCAGCAGCTGTTGCATTGATAGCAAAAGATAAAAAAGGACCTGCATTGAAATTACAAGTTCTTTTCTGGCCGGTTACTAATGCAAACTTTGAAACGATCTCATATAACCAATTTGCTACGGAAAGGTTCCTTACAAAAAATATGATGAAATGGTTTTGGGATCTTTATATACCAGATCCAAAGCAACGGAATGAAATATATGCTTCACCGTTGCAGGCTACTGCTGACCAATTGAAGGGCCTACCACCGGCACTGGTACAAACAGCAGAGAACGATGTATTGAGAGATGAAGGAGAAGCGTATGCCCGCAAAATGAATAGTGCTGCGGTTTCTGTTTCATTAGTCAGGTACCAAGGCATGATACATGACTATGGATTACTGAATCCGTTGGCTCATATACCTGAAGTTCAATCAGCATTGCTACATGCTGCCGCTGAATTAAAAAAAGCATTGAAGTAAAAACTGGTATTTTAATTTTTAAGAAAATAAATTGATAAGCTATGCTCCAACCCGGCACTGTTGCCCCTGCGTTTTCACTCTATGAATCTCCTGCTACAAAAGTTAACCTTCTCTCATTCAGAGGCAAACGTGTCGTGTTGGTTTTTTATCCTGCTGACTGGAGCCCTGTATGTGGTGATCAACTTGTTTTATATAACGAAATATATGACCTGTTCAATAGTCACAACACTGAAGTGATTGGCATTTCCGTAGATGGTAAATGGTGTCATGCAAGTTTTCGGGAGGAACGTAATCTTAGTTTTCCTTTGCTCGCAGATTTTGAACCTAAAGGGAATGTTGCAAAAGCATACGGCGTATACAATGAAAATGATGGAGAATGTGAGAGAGCTTTATTCGTGTTGGATGAAGACGGTATTATCAGGTGGAGTTTTCTTTCAGATCCAGGTATAAATCCGGGAGCAGAAGGAATATTACAGGCACTCGAAAATTTAGATAAGAATCAACGTTCATGACAAAGACAAATATATTAACACAGGCTGTAACAGACAGCGATCATGCCTGGGGAAATCCTACTGCTTCCATTGTATTGGTAGAGTACGGGGATCTTCAATGCCCCCATTGTGGGAGGGCCTTTCCGATTATCAGAGAGCTAAAACAAGATATGAATGAGTTTGTCAAATTTATATTCCGGCATTTCCCTTTATCCAAAATTCATCCACAGGCAAAACAAGCAGCGGTAGCAACAGAAGCTGCCGCACGACAACATATGTTTTGGCCAATGCATGATATGATATTTGAACATCAAAAGCGTTTAACTAATACGGCACTGTTTGAGTATGCTGCTATTCTTGAGCTCGATCTTAGCAAGTTTACAATGGATGTTAAGGATGAAGAACTTCACAAAAAAGTTGATAACGACTTTATGAGCGGTTTGCGAAGTGGTGTAAATGCAACGCCTTCTTTTTTTATTAACGGTCAGCTGTATCAACAAAGCTGGGAAGGAAATGACCTTAGAAATTACCTGCTGTCTCTTGTCTGAGATAAGAACTGTTTGTATATCTCTTCTATTTATTGCCCTGTTGTTATAGGAATAAATATGTCACTCTTATCTTCATTTCTGAGGACTTTACAAAAAGTGTCAAGACAATTGCCGGATCTGAACAGTATTGCAAGCTTAAGAAGCTTTTCATTCTCTTTTACTGCAAAGAATTTTCTGATATTCGGGATATTATATGACCAGCTATTTTTACCAGCTGTTGTTGCAAGTGCTTCTTTCTGCTCTGAACCCCAATCGAATTTTACATATCGCCAATGATTGGGACTTATCGAACTATCTGTTATCAATCCGAGGTGTACATAAACAGGGCCAGTATAGTTAAGGAGGCCCTTGTTTCCTTTTGTTGCATCACAGGTGATCGTTACCGAACTGGTATCTGATAAATTTTCAGGGTTTGTTTTGACAAGAGGAGCAGAGCAACTCGTTATAGCCAATAATAAAATGGGTAAAAACCATTTCCATTTTGGAACAGCCCCTAAGATTTTATTAAATAGTTTTCTCATCATTATTGGTAATGCTGTTGGTAAGAGTTCTTACGAATGATTATTTTTATTCAATTATAACTTAAAACTAGTTTTATTAAATCAATATGCTTGTTTCTTGTATTATGGATTATTTATTTTTTTGAAGATACTGAACTTGGTCAGGTCTGTTATCAGACATGAATTCAATTGTTATACTAGTTCCTTGCTCCCCTTTAATACTAAATTGAGCAGCTATGTCATCACTAAGCCCTTGCATTAATTTCATCCCTAGGGAATTTATGGCGTTGACATCAAAACCATTCGGCAAACCAATACCATTATCTGCAACATTAAACCGGACTTTGTTTTCAGCTATTTGTTTTATTGAAATAGTGATTTGACCTTCAGTTTTCTGGGGAAAGGCGTATTTGAGTGAATTGGTAATCGCTTCATTCAGTATCAACCCCACGGGTACTGCTGTTGTAATATCCAGATAGACTGGTTCAAGTTCTAAAATAAAATTTATTCGCTGGCCTGTTTCGAAGCTTTCCTGTAAATAATCTACCAGTTCATGAATATAAACGGACATATCTATTTCGGTAGAATTTGTTTCTGGCTGATATAGTTTTTGATGGATAATAGACATGGCAAATACACGATGCTGACTGTTACGAATGGCAGACAATGCTTCGTTTTCAAGATAAGCTGATTGTGATTCCAGCAGGCTGGTGATAGTGTGAAGATTGTTCTTTACCCTGTGGTGAATCTCTTTTAGGAGCCATTCTTTTTCTTCCAGGTGGTGTTGCAATGAAATATTCTTATCGCTGATTAACCTTTGTTGTTTTTTAAGTTTTTTGATCTGAATGATGATAATGAAAACCAACACTACCAAGAAGAGTAACGATGCAGTAATAATAGTGGCATATCTTCTAAGGCTAATTTTTTCTTTCTGAACTGTAGCCAATCTTTCCGCTTCAATCAAAGGCAGTACATTGCTCAACTGTAGGATACGCTGTCTTGCACCATAAATTTTGGCATCACTGGCAGCTTTTTGAATGAACTTAGAGGCATTTTCAATATCCCCTTTCTTAAATAACAGATTGGCAAGATGAAGAATGGCGGTTGTTTCTTTAGTGGATGACTTAATATCAGCTATAGCAGCACGGGCCAACAGTATGATTGCTGAATCTGTCATTTCCCTTCGTATATAAACATCGCTGAAAGTTGAATATACAATCGCTTGCTGATGCAATGGCAGATCTGTTCGTTTCGCCAGCAAGGTGAAATATTTAATAGAGGACTGCCAGTCATTATTTCTTAAATGCTTTAGCCCATTGTAATATAAAAAGAGAAATGAACTGTCAGCCGAGAGCAGTAGGCAGGAATCAATGTATTTTTCAGCAGTTTCATTATATGCCTGTAAAAATAACTTGTTACCATTATAATCTGCAAGGTCAAGCAAGCTTCGAGCCTTTAATGAATAATATTCAGCCTTTTGCTGGTTGTCAAGAACGAATGGATCTATTTGCTCCAGCGATTCAAAAACTTCTTTAAACATACCAGCTGAAAGCAATACCTGCGTCTTTTTTAATAAAGCATACATGAGCTTGCTATTATCTTTAATAGTAGCAGCAGTTTCCTTTAATTTTTCAGCATAAAAAAAAGAGGAGTCGAAATTAAATGCGGCAAACTCATAACGCATATTGAGGTAATGATCAAACAAGTCTATCGGGCTGAGCTGAGCTTTTTGAAGCCGGAGACTATCAATCTTTTTTATTTTAAGGTCATCATTTTTTGAGGATTCTAAAATTGTTTTATTCAGGCTTCTTAACCATTCATCTTTTCCTTGCTGACAATACGTGTTACTGCAATACAATAGAAAAATTGCCCAACATATTCCTTTCGCAGCAAACAATCTATATGGTCTGATTTTTTTCAATCGTTATAGTTATTCATTTTTTTCAACAGTATAATAGTGCTCCTTCCTGATGCCGTGTTTTTTTATTTTTGAATTCAAGGTGGATACATGAATGTTTAATAACTCTGCTGCTCCGCCTTCACCAGATATTTTTCCACCACATTTCATTAATGCAGCTATGATGTGATCTTTTTCGTTTTCTTCAATAGTTTTGATTGGTCCAGGGTCTTCAAATAATAACGTTTCTTTTTTATAGCCTTCTGGTAGAGATATGTTGTTGATGATGTTGCCAGTTGTAAGGAGTACAGATCTTTCAAGCAGGTTTTCCAACTCCCGGATATTACCGGGCCAATCATATCGAATCAGTTTTCCCATTACATCCACGGAAATATCTGTTACTTGTTTTCCTGTTGTCCGTGCATACTGTCGCATGAAATGAATAGCCAATAGTGGTATATCCTCTTTTCTTTCCCGTAATGGAGGAAGTATAATAGGGAATACATTAAGACGATAATACAAATCCATCCTGAAACGGCCTTCTGCAATTTCTTTTTCTAAGTTCCTGTTAGTAGCAGCTATAACACGGACATTTATCTTCATTGTATCCTTGCCACCGATCCTTTCTATCTCTTTTTCCTGTAGTACACGCAATAATTTTACCTGTGTCTCAAGAGGCATATCACCAATTTCGTCCAGAAAAATTGTACCGCCATCGGCCTGTTCAAACTTCCCTATCCGCTTTTCAAATGCACCCGTAAAAGCCCCCCGTTCATGCCCGAATAATTCAGATTCGATCAAGGTGACAGGTAATGCAGCACAGTTTACTTTTATAAAAGGTTTATTTTTCTTAACTGAAATCGAGTGTATTGATTCTGCAATTTTTTCTTTACCTGTACCACTTTCACCTAGAAGAAGTACAGAAGTTTCCGCTGGGGCCACCATTAATACAGTGTCGAGCATACTTTTTAGTGGCCTGCTATTGCCAATAATGCTTCTGAATTCAGGTATCTTCGAGTGATCAGTATTTTTTTTGATTAGATTGTCGTTAATTTTTTTTGCGGCGAGAAACTCTTCATGCAGGTACCACGCTATATCTAATGTTACTAGTATATCTTTTTCTCGGAAAGGTTTTACAAGAAATCCATAAGGCCGGGTGATTTTTGCCTCATTTAATGTTTTCTGGTTTGAGTTGGCAGAGAGGTATACAAACCCTATATTTTTTTCTTTGAGTTTACGAGCCAGGTCAATGCCGGTTAAATTTCCTTGTAAAAAAATATCCAGTAATACCATGTCTGGCTTTTCTTTTTCTACTATATCCAAGGCTACAGGTACCGACCTGGCAATGCCACAAACGATGTATCCTGCCTTTTCCAGTATCATCTGTAAGTTGTTGGCCTCTATAAACTGATCTTCTACAATTAGTATTTTTTTCTTCATTACAGGATTTCTTATGAATTTTTTGTTTTCATGTTTTTTATTTCCTTATGAAATAATTCTTCTGAAATTCCAGGGAAATTTTAGTCCCCTTTGACGATTCAATATGAAATTTTGCCTGCAGATCATCACTCAGGCCTTTCATTAGTTTCATGCCCAGTGAGTTTTTTTGTATAGTTGACCATTCGGTCGGGAACCCGATCCCATTATCAGTTATGGAAAGGAGAATGTTTTTCTTATCTGCTATTTTCATACAGACATGGATTTCTCCATTTCCCCGGTCCGGAAAAGCATACTTGATAGAATTGGTGATTGCCTCATTTAAAATAAGCCCGGTTGGGATTGCCTGTGAAATATCAAGCTGTATATTTTCAATATGTGTCCGAAATTGAATTCGCTTCCGAGTATCATAGCTATCGCTGAGATAGCTGATCAGTTCAGGCAGGTAAACAGCCATATTAATATTGGTTGAATTGTCCTGCTGATAAAGTTTTTGATGTATTAACGACATTGCATAAACCCGGTGCTGGCTATTCTGAACAGCAACTAACGCATCGTCTTTGAGGTATGCCGATTGGGTTTCCAGCAGGCTCATTACAGTCTGCAGGTTATTCTTTACACGATGATGAACCTCTTTTAACAGCCATTCTTTTTCGTCGAGTAATCGTTCCAGCGATTGGTTTTGAAGCCTTGCTTCATTGCTATTTCTTTGCTTGATACGGTATTGGTTATAAAGGAGACCGAGAATAATTAAAAGCAATGCTGTTCCTGCAATCATCACATTTCGCATTATCGTTGAATTTTTCAACTCCAGTTGCCGCTTATTATTTAAAAGGTCAAGCTCTTTTATTCTCGCATTTGATTTGCTTAGTTCATATTCAGACTTTAGTGATTCAATATTTTGGGCAGTAGTTTTATAAAAAAAGGTGTCAGCCAGGTTGTGTTCTCTTTCTTTTGTTGTGAAGGCATCTCTAAAATTTCCCTGTGATTTGTAAAAGTCAGCCAGTACTTTCAGGTAACGCATTTCCTGTTTTGGTACTTTTTTTTCTCTTGCAAGTTCTACCGCTTGTTTAATATAAAAAATCGCTTTATCCGGATTTTCGTTTCCATAAGTTTTTGATAAGCCCATAAGGGTTTGCAACTCCCGCAGATAATTTCCAATTTCTCTTGATCGTCTCAATGCTTGTTGCTGTAATAAAATCGCTTTCTCTTTCTTGCCATCTTTTGCGTAGACAGTAGCAAGATTGTTGATCATTGTGATATTCAAACCCTGATATTCTGGTTTGTCACTTAGTTGTATTCCTTTATTGAGATAATACTCTGCTTTTTTATAATTAGCTTTTTCCCTGTACACAACACCAAAATGATTATAAATATTCAAAGAGATATTGGAAAATGGAAGCTGTTTGTTAACTTCTTCAGCTGTCTCCAGGTATTTTAAAGCGGCATCAAAATTTTTTTGATCAAGGTAGGCCCAGGATATACTATAATTAGCTTCCATGATACCAAATTTGTCAGTAATCTCTTCAGATGTCTTCAAAGCATCGAGAAAATATTTTATTGAATTATCATATTTTCCATTTCTCAATTCTACCACTCCAATACGAATGGTAGCAGAAGCGATCCCTTTTTTTGACCCGGCTATTTTAAATAATTCCAGGGCTTGATTATATTCCTGCTTTGATTTATCAAACTCTCCAAGGTTGTCATTAATCATTCCCTTTTGCAGCAACATTGATCCGACTGCATTGCTATCGCCTGTTTGTCTGGCCAGTTCCATTCCTTTGTTAGTGTAGTAAATCGCAGAGTCCTGCTTGTAATATCGGTAATACTTTATCAGTTGTTCATACTTTGCTATCGCAGAGATATTTTCCTTTGTGTTGTTTTGACTGGTATGCACAGGACTTTGTCCCCACAGAAAATGGCCAATGAGAAGACAGACCCACGATAGAAAACAGGATTGCATAATGTTTTTTAAGTAATAAATGGCCGCAATCGTTTAAGAGATTTATCTATAAGAAACAGCCGAAATGTAAAGAATAGTAGCCCGCTTCCCATTGCCAAAACAACCTATTTGTTATACATTCCGGAACTTGTCTTATGTTTTCAATGTTGAAATAAGGACCCGGTCAGGTATATAGCTTGTTCTTTTTAATCCCCAATTTGTTGATCTTAGAGTTCAGTGTTGAAACCCGCAAATTCAACACTGCGGCTGCACCACCGGAGCCATATATTTTACCGTTGCATTTATTGAGCACTCTGATAATATGCTCCCGTTCATTTTCCTCATGTGTCTTTAAATATTCATGTTCCAGCACATTTTTAATTTCTAATTTATTATTCTGAGGTAAGTGAAGTTCTTTTATTGTCTTACTTGTAGTAGTAAGTAAAGTCCGTTCTATTAAATGTTCAAGTTCTCTCACATTGCCTGGCCAGTCGTAAGCCAGCATTTTTTTTATAGCGGTTGCAGAAATCCCGTTTAACTTTTTTCCTGTGGTCTTGGAGAATTTGTCGAGAAAATATGACACTAATGCAGGTATATCTTCCTTTCTTTCCCGAAGCGGTGGAAGTATGATAGGAAAGACATTTAACCTGTAATAAAGATCCTGTCTGAATTTTACTTCGTTAACTTCTTTTTGAAGATCTCTGTTTGTAGCAGCAATTATGCGGACGTTGATTTTAATACTTGTCTTTCCGCCTATCCGTTCTATTTCTTTCTCCTGGATGGCTCTTAATAATTTGACCTGAAGTTCGAGAGGCATTTCACCGATCTCGTCGAGGAACAGTGTGCCATTATTCGCTAGTTCAAATTTACCTATCCTTTTTTCCAATGCCCCGGTGAAACTTCCTTTCTCGTGACCGAATAATTCGCTTTCAATCAAACTCGGAGGTATTACTGCACAATTTACTTTTACCAATAACCTGTCTTTTCGTGGAGATGAATTGTGAATGGCCCGAGCCACCAATTCCTTTCCGGTGCCGGTTTCGCCTAATATCAAAACGGTACTGTCAGAAAAGGAAACCTGTGAAATGGCTAAAAATACTTTTTGTATTTCAGAGCTTGAGCCGACTATCTCACTATACTGTTGATCTTTAAGAACCTGTTGATGTAAATAAACATTTTCCTCTTCAAGTTGTTCTTTGTAAAGGTTGATCTCATCTAATTGTTCTTTTAGTTTTTCATTAGCAAGAATATTGGCAACAACAGTTCCCAACTGATTTCCGATGCCCTGGGCCAGGTTAAACTGTAGATCAGAAAAGAGAATTCTTTTAGGAGAAAATAAAAATAAAACACCAATTTCTTTATATCCATCCCGCAGGGAAATGCCAACCATTTCCACAATGCCGTTCTCATAAATGAATTGGATATAGGGTAGGGCTATTGGCTTTTTTGCGAGGTTCTCAACATTGAAGATCACAGGCTTCTCTGACCGGAGTGCCAGCTCAAAAACACCATCCGGGATAGGATGATGGGTGTCCCGCATTTCAGCATAGCGGGGATCTTCAATGCGTTTATCCTCTTCATTTTGTACAAAGCGGCTGAAAGTCTTTCCACCATCATCCACTTTCGCTATGACAATGTCATTATAGAATGAAAGTCGTTCAAATTGATTCTTTAGTATTGGTAATAGATCTTTCCGTTCTTTGACAGACGTAAGTTCCTTACTTATATTCAACAAAATTTCTTTTTCATTTTCGCTTTTCTTTAATTCTTCAATGGCTAAAATATTGGTGACCACAATCGAGATATGGTCGCCGATATTTTCCATCAGGTCTAAGTGCTGCTGCGTAAATGAATTTTTGTTTTCTGACCATAAAGTCAGCACACCTATCAATTCATCTCCATGGTACAGGGATTTTGAAAGACTTTCAGTAAGACCGAATTTTTCTGAAGTTTGAATATAAAGAGGAGAGCCAGGTGTGCTATTGAGTTTCGTTAGATCACATAGTACAGGGGCCTTTGAATTCAATATCCCTGCAATGAAGTTATCATGGATCGAAAAGTTCGAATTGATTATTTGCTCGTATTCGGAAGAGCCAAAACGTTTGCCACCGGCTACACGAAGAAAAGGATTGAGTGTATGATTAAATTTATCAACGACACAAATGAATATGTCTTCAGTATTAAATAGCTGTTTTATTTTTGGATGTATGACTTTGAGTACATCCTTCCTGTCACGAACAGAAGCAATATCATTATTGAGGGATAGCAATATCTCCTTTTTTGCAAGCTCGGCTTGCAAAATATTGATCCAATCGGAGCTATTGCCATCTCTAATCGCAGCTGTTTTATTTGCTTCGGTCATGTTTTTAAAGATAAATAATATAGTTGTCGAAATAGCAATTGTATCATCAATAATTAGCGAAATATAGCTAATTTATTCTTCTATTATTTTCGTAATCTATTAACTGTTAATGTTTTATTTATTGGCACTCAAATTGGCTTAGATAGCTGCAATATTACATGACACAGAGGTTGCTGGCCTGTTACTTTAAAAATCATTCTTTAACCATTACTACCATCTGTTATGAAACCAACACTTCTTCAAGCCAATTACAGAAATGTTTTTCAGTCTTCCGAAAGGGACAGCAACAGCATCATGCCGGGGCGAAAAGGGCATTTTGAAATCCATACTTTGGAGTGGTTGCAGCAAAATTTGTTATTGCAGGAGCTGAAGGAAGAGAGGCTCCAATATTATGAGATCACCTGGTTTTTATCTTCGTCGGGTACTCTTAAAATAGACTCAGTATGTCATACGATAAAAGATCATTCTGTTTATTGTTTTGTACCAGGTCAAGTTCGTAATTATAATGTTGATGATACTGTGCGAGGCTACCAGATTTCTTTTTCTCCAGAATTTTTGTACACGGGTGCCAATCAAACCCGGATGACACCATGGTTGGAAGCCTATAGCACTGAAATAAATATACCAGTTATTGAAACCGACACGGAAATGCAGGTTCAGCTAGGTGAGATCATTCGCCAGATGGAGAAAGAGTTTTCCAATTACTTTTTACTGCGGTCTGAAATATTATCGGGCTTGTTGAATATACTACTGATACATTTTTCCAGAAAACTACAGGTAAATACCAATAACTATTCTATTTCAAAAGATGCAGAATTAGTAAGAAAGTTTAAGAATTTGTTGAAAGAGCATTTTACTTCCAAAAAGCAAGTGGTTGATTATGCTGAAGAACTTTGTGTAACGCCGAATTACCTGAATAGAACAGTAAAAAAAGTAACCGGGTTTACAGCAAGCCATCATATACAACAACATCTTATACTTGAAGCAAAAAGACAGGCTATACATTCAAATGGGAGTATGAAAGAGGTAGCCTATTTCCTTGGTTTCGATAATCTGGCACATTTCAGCAAATTCTTCAAAAATAATTGCGGTATGAATTTTACCAATTTTAAAAAAGGGCTTGCGTATGTCGGGTGACTTTTTTGTATTACTTCATCTTGTACAGATAAAAGTCAGATGGGAAGTGGATGCGGAAAATAAATTATTATTGCATTCATCAAACTGATGACAGCCAGCACACCTATACTTGAACTCAGCCGTTCTTCTGCGGCCATACCTTTTGAGATCCATACGATGGAATGGATTGATCAAAATCGTTGGCAACAAAATGCTGTCCCGCATCGCCATAATTATTTTGTGATTGTTTGGTTAAAGAAAGGAACAGGTATTCACCTGATAGATCTTGATAAATTTGAGTTGCAGAATGGTACGGTTTATTGCATTACACCGGGTCAGGTTCATTTGTTGAACAGCAATGGGCCTGCGGATGGATATGTGATCTCTTTTACTTCAGAATTTATGGGTTTGGCAGAAGAAAATTTTGATCTTTTATTTAATACCGGTCTCTTCAATACATTTTCGCATTCGCCTGTTATTAAAGTAAGCTGCGAGATACAAGAAGAGATGGAAGATATGTCGGGTAAAATGATGAAGGAGTTTGCAAATTATTTTTTACTCCGCTCCGAAATACTCCGGGGTTACCTGAAAATATTCCTGATCTATCTTACCCGTCAATTTGAAAGACCGGCTAAGGAAGATATTCATTCAAAAAACATTGACCTGGTGAAAAAATTTCTTTCGCTGATCGAAAAGAATTTTATTACTAAAAGAATGGTCACTGATTATGCAGATGAATTGATAGTTACCCCCAACTACCTGAATGAGGTCGTAAAAAAGATCAGCGGTTTTCCTGCCAGTCATCATATTCAGCAACGGATCGTTTTAGAAGCAAAGCGACAAGCAGCTTACTCCAATCTCAGCATGAAAGAAGTTGCTTACAAGTTGGGCTTTGATGATATAGCCCATTTCAGCAAATTCTTCAAAAATGCTTCGGGTCAAAGCTTTACTGATTTCAGAAAGGCCTTGCAGATCAATTAGGATAATATCTTCTTGATCCAACCATTTTCAATCACTCTTCTTGCGGCAATACTAGTGTACAGATAATCTCTTACGATGATTTGTACAACAGTTTCCCGTATATGTCAATTGCCTTCGCTGCAACAGTGCAATAGTTTTGTGTTACTAAAATGATTCAAAAATTAAAAACTCAACACTAAAATTTTTAAGTATGAAAAAGATGTTTCAAACAGCAGCAGCAATATTTATGGCTGTAATTACGACTGTTTCAGTTAATGCACAAAAACCTTCACCCGATTTACTGACTCCAACCAATCATGCCTTGGTACTGATTGACCATGAAAGCCAGATGGCATTCCCGGTAAAGAGCATCAGCATCGATGAATTGAGAAATAACAGTGCGTTGGTGGCGGGAGGTTCAAAAATTTTTAATGTACCTACACTGGTAACAACCGTTGCTGAAAAATCTTTCAGCGGACCATTGTTCCCTGAAATAACAACTTTCTATCCTGCCAGTTCTACAAAAATCATTGACAGAACTACGATGAATGCATGGGAAGACGTGAATGCACACAAGGTTATAACAGGTTTTGGTAAAAAGAAACTGGTGATTGCCGGTTTATGGACAAGTGTATGTATCGTAGGCCCTGTTCTGTCAGCAATTTCAGAAGGATATGATGTATATGTGATCACTGATGCCAGTGCCGATTTAAGTAAAGAAGCACATGAAGTGGCTATTCAGCGTATGATCAAAGCTGGCGCAACACCTATTACTGCAACTCAGTATGTTCTTGAATTGCAACGTGACTGGGCAAGAAGTTCAACCTACGGCCCTGTAACTGATCTGTTCAAAAAATATGGCGGTGCTTATGGTATCGGTATTCAATATGCACATGAAATGCTGAAACACTAAACGGGGTTTTGTTTATTCCTGTAATAAGGGGCAGGTAGCAATGCTTGTCCCTTTAAATTTTAAGCAATGAAAATATTCGCAACATTCCTATTTGTACTGTTGATTTTTCTCAGTAGACCCATATCTGCACAAACAAAAGCTGATATTATTATCATCAACGGAAAGATCACAACATTGGATGATCACAATTCAGAAGCAGAAGCTGTTGCTATTTCAGGCAATAAAATTCTATTGACAGGAACAAATGAACAAGTACTAAAACTTAAAGGCAAGCAAACAAAAACAGTAGATGCAAAGGGCAACAGGGTAATCCCTGGTTTGTTTGACAGTCACCTGCATGTTATTCGTGGCGGCAGGTTTTACAATACAGAATTAAGATGGGATGGAGTAAGTTCATTAAGGCGGGCACTGGAAATGCTGAAGGAACAGGCACAGCGTACTCCAAAAGGGCAGTGGATAAGAGTGGTTGGAGGATGGAATGAATACCAGTTTGAAGAGAAAAGATTACCGACATTGGAGGAGATCAATGCGGCAACAGGAGATGTGCCCGCCTTTATTTTATACCTCTATGGCAAAGCCTGGTTAAATAAAGCAGGATTGAAAAATCTAAACATAAATGCTGATACACCAAATCCTTCCGGAGGGTTAATTGAAAAAGACAGTGAAGGGAATCCGACTGGCTTATTAGTGGCAGAACCGAATGCTTTTATTCTTTATTCAACATTGGCTAAACTACCAGAGCTGACAACGGAAGAAAAGATCAATTCCACGTTGCAGTACATGACGGAACTAAACCGTTTTGGTGTAACAGCAGTTATGGATGCAGGAGGTGGCTTTCAAAATTTTCCCGATGATTATGCTATAACTGATTCATTAAATAAACTCGGTAAGATCACTGTGCGATTACCTTATTTTTTATTTGCACAGAAAAAAGGAACTGAATTAAATGATTTTACAAAGTGGACGGGCATGGTGGAAATTGATCGTCATGTTCATAATGGTATCAATGAAGTAGATTATCATGTGAAGGGAGGTGGCGAAAATCTTGTCAGTGATGCAGGTGATTTTGAAAATTTTCTATATCCACGTCCTGAATTACCTGCCAGCATGGAAAATAACTTGAAAGCAGTAATTCAATTGCTGTTTAAAAACCGATGGCCTTTTCGTTTGCATGCCACTTACAATGAAAGCATCACAAGAGATCTGAATGTAATCGAAGAAGTGAATAAAGAAACGCCATTGAATGGCTTAGTATGGCTGATCGATCATGCAGAAACGATCAGTGAGGAAAATCTTCAACGCATTAAAGCATTGGGGGGTGGTATTGCTATTCAACATCGCATGGCTTACCAGGGTGAAGGTTTTATTCATCGCTATGGTAAAAAAGCAGCGTTGGCAACGCCTCCGGTAAAAAGAATGCTGGAAATCGGTTTGCCCGTTGGTTTAGGTACTGATGGAACAAGAGTAGCAAGTTATAATCCATGGATCGCTTTGTATTGGATTACAACCGGGAAAACGATTGCCGGAACACAGGTGATGGCAAAAGAAAATGTGCTGGATAGAAAAACGGCGTTGAAGCTAATGACATCGGGTGGTTATGATCTTATCAGGGAGAAATCAAAAGGACGAATTGAAAAAGGATATTATGCCGACCTGGTTATCCTGGATAAAGATTATTTCTATGTTCAGGATGATATGATAAAGACAATAGTTTCAAAGCTAACCATTGTTGACGGCAAGATAGTTTATGGGGATAACGAATTCGGCAACCTTGCGCCGGCAGTATTACCGGTCATACCTGCATGGAGCCCTGTGAAATATTTTGGCGGATACCAGTATAAATAATAATCAATGAAAACAATTATCGGTAGGGTTACAAGTATATATCCTTCGGCTGATAGATTTCATTGGTCGTTGCTTGTATTCAGGGTGCTTATTTCGCTTGAGCTGATGATAGCACATGGACTAAAGAAGATAGGTGAAGGTGCGGAGCAGGTTCCGAATCCTCTCCATCTGCCAGCGTCATTTAATCAACTCTTTGCTGTGTCGGCCAATTTGTTTTTTCCTGTGCTGATCATTGTTGGATTGTTTACCCGTCTTGCGATATTGCCAATTCTTATCGTTACACTAATGGGTTATTTCGTTGTTCACTGGAACGATTCACCGTTGGGAAAAGATATGCCCTTTATGTATAGTGTGGCATTCTTGTTACTTTTTGTATTGGGTCCTGGTAAATTCTCAGCTGATTATTTAATTAATAAACGATACAGGTTATGAAAGGAATATGGATTATCATGGCATTTATTTCGGGGGCTTTTCTTCCAATACAGGCAGGCTTAAATACAAGATTGGGAAAATCGATTGAAAGTCCTGTCTATGCTTCTATGATCTCGTTTATCGTTGGAGCAGTTGCTGTATTACTGTATATTTTTTTTACCAAACAGCATGTTTCATGGGCGGGTATTAAAACGGTTCCAGCTTATGCATGGATTGGTGGTGCCTTAGGTGCTTTTTATGTTACTGTGATAGTTTTGGCTTTCCCCAAAATAGGACCCGCATTGACGTTTGGTTTAGTGGTAGCAGGTCAGATGGTTATTGCTGTTGTGCTTGATCATTTTAATATACTGGTGGCACATCAACACAGCATTAATATCTGGCGTATACTGGGAGTGTTGATGATCGTTGGAGGGGTTATAGTTATCCGTAAGTTTTAATCATGAAAAAAATTCTGTTCATAGTGCTTATAATTAGTTACGATAGGGTTTGTTCCCAGGAGATCCCCGCATTCAAACCTTTACGATATGATGAGGATTATACTTTTCTGAAGAGCGATTCAGGCACTCACTGGTATAACAAGATAAAATTTTCTCCCTTGTCAAATAGCAGACAAGCTTATATAGGTTTTGGGGGTGAAACCAGGTTCCAGTATTTCTATACAAAAAATGAAGGATGGGGAGGTGTTGCCAAGGACGATGATGGATATATTTTAAGCAGGTATCTTTTGCATGCAGACTTTCATGCCAGTAAATATTTTAGAACATTTATTCAATTACAAAGCAGTGTTTCCGGTAGCAGGATTGATGCAAGTCCGGTTGACGAGAACCCGCTGGAACTGCAACAGGCTTTTATTGATATAAATTCAAACCCGCTAAATAAATCAAAGATTACATTACGAATCGGCAGACAGGAATTGTTATACGGCTCACAACGGTTAGTGTCAGTAAGGGATGGTCCTAATAGCCGCCAGTCTTTTGATGCAGTTAAATCAATGCTGAATTCCGATAATTATAAGGTTGATCTTTTTTACAGCCATTATGTAAGAAGCCACAACGGGATATTTGATGATGGGTTTAATAAGAACACAAAATTTTGGGGAGCTTATATCGTTCGCAATAAAGTGCCGGTACTGAAAAATATTGATCTTTATTATTTTGGTTTGTGGAAACGAAATGCAATATTCAACGATGGGGCAGGGAAGGAGCTGAGACATTCTGTTGGAAGCAGGATGTGGGGCAAGATCAAAAATTGGCAGTATGATGCAGAAGCTTTATACCAGTTTGGAGAATTTGCTATTAAAAATATCTCGGCATGGACTGCTTCACTCAATGCTTCTTACAAATTCAATAACAGTAAACTAAAACCAGAACTTGGTCTCAAAGCCGAATTGATCAGTGGCGACAGGCAAACAGGCGATGATAAATTGCAAACATTTAACTCACTTTTCCCACGAGGTGCTTATTTTGGATTAGCTGCGTTGATCGGCCCTGCTAACCTTATAGATATACATCCATCGTTATCATTGGCACTGTCCCAAAAATTAAATATTGATATAGACTATGATATTTTCTGGAGATATAGTCGTAATGATGGTGTGTATGCAGTGAATACATCACTAATCTACTCCGACGCAAACAGCAGCAAAAACCATATTGGCCGGCAACTGGCAGGAAGTTTTATCTATCGGCCTGCTAATTTTCTTTACTTCAGGACAGAGATTACCTGGTTTGATGCAGGTGATTATTTAAAAATCGCAGGTGCAGGAAGGGATATTATATTCACTGCTGTGACAGGACAATTAAAATTATAATTACCTAAATATATAATTATGCAACCTAAAATCGGTATTAAAAAAGAGAACCTTTCCAAAGTGGCACATATACTCAGCGGATTTCTTGCTGATGAGTTTTTACTTTACCTGAAAACAAGGAATGCTCATTGGAATATTGAAGGATCAGATTTTCATACAATGCATAAATTCTTTGAAGAGCAGTATGAGCAATTGGATGAGACAATGGATGAAGTGGCTGAAAGGGTTCGTATCTTGGGTCACTATGCACCGGCTACGATGAAAAGTTATCTTGAACTTACTCACCTCACCGAACAGTCTAGGGAGAAAAATGACTCTACCGGTTTTATCAAAGAACTTTTGGGCGATCATGAAAGTATTATCTTAAGATTAAGGGAGAACATTAATCTATTTGCCACTGAGCTAAATGATGCAGGCACCAGTGACTTTATAACTGGACTCATGGAAACACATGAGAAAATGGCCTGGATGTTAAGGGCTCATTTGGAATAATCTCGCAACTCACTTAACAGCGAATAGAGAATATTTAATATGTACAACAAAAGACCTGATACGGCTATTTTTTAGCGACTGTTCGAGCATGAAATTTATAAGAATTTCAATGCTCATCTATCTAATTGATTCCATTTATAAACTTAAAATATACATTCAATGGAAACTCAAATTAAAAAAAACGATTTGGCCAGTGGATCAGATTCTGCTGTCAAAAATGTAGTTCTGGTTCACGGTGCATTTGCAGATGGTTCTGGTTGGAAAGCACTTTACAATGTTCTTTCAAAAAAAGGTTACAATGTAACAGTTGTTCAAAACCCCTTAACCTCATTGGAAGATGATGTAAACGCAACACATGTAGTATTAGACAAACAGGATGGTCCGGTTATTCTTGTTGGACATTCGTGGGGCGGTGCTGTTATTACAGAAGCAGGCAATCATCCGAAAGTCGTCGCCTTGGTTTATGTAGCGGCTTTTCAGCCTGACAAGGGCGAATCTGCTTTACAATGGTTACAGACTGCTCCGCCTGCTCCCGAAAATGGTGTTTTACCTCCGGATGAAAAAGGAATAGTATATTATGATAAGACAAAGTATCATTCAGGTTTTTGTGCCGACATCAGTAAGGAGGAGGCTGATTTTATGTATGCATCACAGGGTGCTTTTTACGCAAAAGGATTTGTTACACCAATAACACATGCCGCCTGGAATGATAAGCCAGCCTACGGTCTTGTGGCAACAGAAGATAAAAGTATTGCGCCGGAAATTCAACGTAATATGTATAAACGATCAAACACAAATGTTACTGAGATCAAAGGCAGCCACGTTATCTTTATGTCGCAGCCCGAAGCGGTAGCAAAAGCAATTATAGAAGCCTCTGTAAATGCTTTGGCTTATAGTAATAATTAAAATGATTTTGTTTTACGGGGTATTGAATGTTGGGTATTTTAAATCGAACTCAATGCCCCTTTTTATTTTTCTAATCATTACAAAATGGATAATAAGGGGTTGCTTTTTATTCCGGATATAAGTGGGTTTACAAATTTTGTAACCAATACGGAAATTGAACATAGCCGTCACATTATTCAGGAATTGCTGGAATTACTGATTGACGCAAACCAACTTGAACTTGAAATTTCTGAAGTGGAAGGAGACGCCATACTTTTTTACAAATTTGGGAATATGCCCGAACTAAATACAATTTACGAGCAGGTAGAAAAAATGTTTACGTCTTTTCATGAGCACCTGAAAATATATGAGAATGGACGGACTTGCCAATGCAGGGCCTGTGTGTCGGTGATTGACCTTACTTTAAAAGTGATCACTCATTATGGAGAATTTACAGGATACAAGGTAAAAAATTTCAATAAATTGTTTGGTAAAGATGTTATAGTAGCTCACCAATTATTAAAAAATGATATTGAACATCACGAATATTGGCTGGTTACAAAAAGCTTGATGAAAGATGAACCACCAGCTGAGTTCAGAGAATGGATGAGATGGGTTGCCAGTACAAAAAAAACAGAAAATGGCGAAGTACCTTTTTTATATACACAATTAAATAAAGCGGAAAATGGGGCATCAGAATAAATGCCTTGGGATATATTTGAAAATGATCTGGATGCTGCGGATACAATTGAAATGGAAACAGTATTACTGATTTCTCCTAACTTGGAGGGTATTATGGAAGCAACGAAAAAGGCATCAACGATTTGGGCCATTGATCCTGTGCATACAAAGATCAGGTTTGATGCAAAATACCTGCTCTTGACTGCCGTATCTGGTTGGTTCAGAGAAATAGAAGGAACTGTAATTAGTAAAAGTGGTGATTTCAGCGATAGCGAGATCAGGTTGACCATATACACACATTCACTTTTTACCGGCATTGATGAAAGGGATATTCATTTACGATCATCAGATTTTTTTGATGCAAAAAAGTATCCGACCATTACTTTTAATTCAACCAATGTTTTGGTTGAAGGAGATGATTTAAAGATCACCGGGCTTCTTGCTATAAAAGACATTACACAGGAAATTGTTTTTACGGCGAAATATCTTGGAATAGTGTCCGACCCGATGGGCAATAACAAAGCCTGTTTTGAAATGGATACGATTTTCGACCGGAAGGATTTTAATATTACCTGGAATCAGTTTTTCGACAAAAACGGCATACTCATTTCTGACCAAGTAAAATTACATGCAGACATTCAATTGCTAAAGCTGGCTTAGTAATAGGAAGAGCTTTTCCATTGCTGAAATCTCCTGATCTGATTTTTTTGCTGTTAAACCATAATTTATACAACAATATCCCTGATTTGACTATTCTCCAGGCGGGCTGTATGAAGGAAATTTGTGGAACAAAAACAAAAAAATGAAAACAGCAACTTTTACCACAGCAACCAAATGGGTACTTGACCCGGCTCACAGCGAGTTAGTCTTTAAAGTAAAACACCTGATGATAAGTACTGTCACTGGGCGGTTCAAAGATTTCTCTGTAACAGTCGAAACAGAAGATGAAACGTTTAATCTTCCAAGTGCTATAGAATTGATTGCCGATACTGCTTCGGTAGATACCCATAATATTCAAAGAGACAATCATCTGCGTTCAGCAGATTTTTTTGACGATGAAAATCATCCTCAGCTTGTATTCAAAAGCAGCAACTATGAGGTTAATGGCGATGAAGCAAAATTATATGGCGTGTTGACCATTCGTGGTATCAGCAAAAATATTGTACTGAATGTTGAGCCCGGTGGAATAGCTACTGATCCTTATGGGCAAACAAAAGCTGCATTTTCTGTAACTGGAAAAATCAGCAGAAAAGAATTTGGACTTGTATGGAATGGTCTTACAGAAGCTGGTGGGGTAGTAGTGAGTGACGAAGTAAAGATCCAGGCGGAAATTCAATTGATCAAACAAGCATAAAATTTATTTTATGAGCGACAAAATTTTGGGCATTCATCATATAACTGCGATTGCCGGACAAGCCCAGTGTAATTATGATTTTTATACCAAAGTACTTGGACTAAGATTGGTAAAGAAAACGGTGAACTTTGATGACCCCGGCACTTATCATTTTTATTATGGAAATGAGAACGGATCACCGGGTACTATTCTTACTTTCTTCCCATGGACTTTTGTAAAACGTGGTACTGCCGGAACAGGCATGGCAACAGGAATAGGTTATTCAGTTCCTGCTGGCAGTCTTGATTTCTGGACTAACCGTTTTAAAGAAAACAATATAAAGCATGAGCAGATACTGGAGAGATTTGGTGAAATATTACTCCCGTTTCAAGATCCGGATGGTTTGCAATTAAATCTTATTATCTCTGGTAAAGAAGATACAAGACAACCCTGGGAAACTGATGAAGTGAAAAAGGATACTGCCACAAAAGGTTTTCATAGTATCACACTTACATTGAGAGATATGAAACCAACAGCAAAAGTACTCACTGATATTTTCGGTTATAAGTTACTGGCACAGGAAGGAAATTCTTATCGCTTCATTACAGATGCAGTTGACAACGCAGCAATTGTTGATATTATTGAGGATGCGAATGGTAAACCCGGTGTTGGTGCAGGTGGAACCAATCACCATGTGGCTTTTAGAGTAAAGAATGAAGAAGTGCTAATGGCTTTCAGGGAAAAAGTTGCTGCTTTTGGTTTGAACATTACACCCAAGATTGATCGTAATTATTTCTTCTCCCTGTATTTCCGTGAACCTGGTGGAGTATTGTTTGAAATCGCTACAGACAATCCCGGCTTTGATGCCGATGAAGCAGTGAATGAGTTAGGCACCCATTTGAAATTGCCTGCTCAATATGAAACCCGTCGTTCGGAGATAGAAAAAATGTTGCCTGAACTGGCGAAATAAAAAATAATAAATGCACAAGAAGGAATTTATAACAGCAGGTAAAGATTTGAAAACCGCTTCCAAAGTTTTGATCATGGTACATGGCAGGGGAGGAAGTGCGGAAGATATATTAAGCCTTACAGATCATCTCCACGTCAAAGACTTTGCACTGCTGGCACCACAAGCCACTAATAATACATGGTATCCATATTCATTCTTAGCTCCGGCATCACAGAATGAACCCTGGTTAAGTTCTGCTTTGAATATATTAAAAGAAATTGTTGCTGATCTTGAAGCAAAGGGTATAAGGAAGGCTAATATTTATTTTCTTGGTTTTTCACAAGGTGCTTGTCTTACGCTGGAATTTGTAACAAGAAATGCTGCAAAGTATGGCGGAGTGGTAGCATTTACTGGTGGGTTGATCGGTGACAAGATCAATACAGCAAATTATTCCGGCAATTTTTCAAGCACACCAATATTCATTGGTAGCAGTGACCCTGACCCGCATGTGCCCGTGGAACGAGTGAATGAGTCGGCAGCTATATTGGAAGGAATGAATGCCACTGTTACAAAGAAGATATATAAAGGAATGGGACACACCATTAACCAGGACGAAATAACTGAAGCAAATCGTTTGATCTTTCAACTTTGATAGAATGACAACAACATTTCTGGTTACAAGGATATTTAGTGACGAAAAAGGCGAGAGCCATTTTGAGGATATTGAAATATCATTAAAACAAGCGGGTGATATTGGTAGTTTGTCTGAAGCCATTCCTGCAAAGAGTATCATTTTCAGAGAAGTGCTCCCTTCTTATGATTATGATTTTCATAATGCACCTCAACGACAATACATCATTTTACTGGATGGAGAAATTGAGATAGAAACTTCGCTTGGTGAAAAAAGAATATTCGGTGCTGGTAAAATATTACTGGTTGAGGATACCACTGGGAAAGGCCATCGGACAAGAAATATCAAGTCTGAACCAAGAAGGTCTATATTTATTACCATTTAGAATAAAACCTTCTTTCATCGAAGTTACATAAAGCCTCAGGTTGTTCCATTTCAACAGCTTGATTCAAATGATCGATTGTATGATTTTATTTTTCAAGACAGTTACTTACCGGATGCTGACCCATCCATATCATATATTATTTCATGACAGATTATATTCTTGATATGAAAAATGGTGAAGCAGGAGTGAATTCTTTTTCTATCTAAAATAAACTGGTTGTTTTTTATCGTGAAATTTCGAAAAGTCACGAATAATTAATAACTCATTCTAATTATTATTCTTAATTCTTTAAGCCCAATCGAAAATTCTCATGAATTCTCGTTAATTGGGTTTAATTCTTAAAATTGTATGTCATCAAGCAATTTAATTTAGAAAGCTCGTGAGAATGACACCTACTTGATGTATTGTACAATATTGTGCAGAGGGAAAAAATTGCCCTTGGGGTATGTTTTACGTTGCCTCAATTAGTAGTTATTAAAGTGTAAGTGTTTGAAAATCATTACTAAAAAAATTAGTCATATAAAAGCTAATAAAATTAGTAATTTTGTACTGCCATGTACATCAACTGCAAGACCTATTTCAGCTATAAATACGGGACATTTTCTACCAAAGAATTAGTGGAAACGGCGGTGGATAAAGGAGTTACTGCTCTTGCCCTGACAAATATCAATTCGACCTGTGATGTGTGGGAGTTCGTGAAAATATGCAGAGAGCAACAGGTGAAACCGATCGTTGGTGTGGAAGTACGCAACGGAGATAAGCTGCTGTATATTCTGCTTGCTGCCAATAACAAGGGCTATGCATGGATCAATGCATTTCTATCAAAACATCTATTGGCGAAAATTGATTTTCCGGAAGCTTCGGAGGAGTTACATTTTTTCGAGAATGGTTGGGATGGATTTGTCATTTATCAATTGGGGGCAAAAAAAAATTCTTCATTACGATTGAATGAACGTGTTGGTATCAGTCCCTTGGAAATTAATAAGCTTATCGGTACGGACTGGCGTGACTTCGAAGAAAAATTCGTGATACGGCAACCCGTGACGGTGAAGGATAAAGTGCATCATAATCTTCACCGATTACTCAGAGCCATTGATAACAATGTACTCTTATCACAACTGCCGAAAGAAAGGGAATGTGATGAAAGAGAAATTTTTCTTTCTCCCGCCAAGCTGATGCATAGTTTTCAACTTTATCCATTCCTGATCTCTAATACGTACAAGCTGATGGACGCTTGTAAAATAGAGATGGAATTTTATACCGATAAAACAAAAAAGACCTATACGGGTTCAATGGAAGGAGACCGGCAATTTTTGGAAAAGTTAGCGATGGATGGGTTGCCTTCAAGGTATGGTAAGAAAAATAAAATTGCGCTGGAACGGTTGCAGAAGGAATTGAAGATCATCAATGACATGAAATTCAATTTTTACTTCCTTAGTAATTATGATATTGTCCGCTATGCACAATCCAAGGGGTTTTATCATGTGGGGCGGGGTAGTGGCGCGAATTCTATTGTGGCGTATTGCCTGGGCATCACTGACGTGGACCCTATTGAATTAAATTTGTTCTTTGAACGATTCCTGAACCCGGAAAGAACATCCCCTCCAGATTTTGATATTGATTTTTCTTATACAGACCGCGATGAGATCATTGATTATATATTCAAACGATATGGTAAGGATCATGTAAGCTTGCTTGGTGCATACACTACTTACCAGCATGATGGTATTATCAGGGAGCTTGGAAAAGTATTTGGATTGCCGGATGAAGAGATTAAAGATCTGCAACGAACCAATTTACCAAAGGATAAATTTCAACAGTTAATCATACAGTATGGTAAGCTATTAAAAAACTTTCCGAATAACTGTTCTTTACATGCCTGCGGGATGCTGATCAGTGAAGAACCTTTGCATCATTATGTAACGCTGTTCATGCCACCGAAAGGATTTCCGACGCCGCAACTGGATATGTTCGGAGCCGAAGATATCGGGTTGAATAAATATGATATACTCAGTCAACGGGGGTTAGGTCATATCAAGGAAGCGTTGAGCCTCATTAAGCAAAATAAAAATGTTGATATAAATATCCATGACATTAATAAATTTAAGAAAGACCCATTGGTTGCGAAGCAAATAAGAGAAGCGAATACCATTGGTTGCTTTTACATTGAGTCACCGGCGATGCGGCATCTATTAATGAAGCTGCGTTGTGATGATTATTTAACGCTGGTGGCCGCCTCTTCCATTATTCGTCCCGGTGTAGCGGAATCCGGAATGATGCGGGAATATATTTACCGTTATCATAACAGGGACAAAATTGTTTACCTGCACCCCTTATTCGAAGAACATTTATCGGAAACATTTGGTGTCATGGTATTCCAGGAAGATGTGATCAAGATCGGTCATTATTTCGCAGGCCTTACATTGGGTGAAGCAGATGTATTACGTCGTGCCATGAGCGGGAAGTACCGAAGCAGTAATCAATTCAGGTTAGTGAAAGAAAAGTTCTTTGCGAATTGCAAAAATATTGGCCACCCCGATGAACTCGCCACGGAAGTATGGCGGCAGATGGAAAGTTTTGCAGGTTATAGTTTTAATAAAGCACACTCAGCCAGTTTCGCCGTAGAAAGTTATATGTCGCTTTATCTCAAAACTTATTTCCCCAAAGAATTCATGGTTGCCGTCATTAATAATTTCGGAGGTTTTTATTCCAGGGAACTTTATTTCTTAGAGTTATTAAAAACAGGAGGGCATATTCATCCGCCCTGTATCAACCATAGTGATGAATACACTAACATCCGAGACAATGAAGTCTATGTTGGATTTATTCATATTAAAGGTTTGCGGAAGGAACTTGTAGAAAAAATATTAGAAGAAAGAAACAACCGTGATTATTTTCACTTGCGAGATTTTATGGAACGGGTTGATGCTGGTCAAAAGCAAATTGAATTGTTGATACAAGTTGGAGCATTTCGTTTCACCAAAAAATCAAAGAAAGAATTACTCTGGGAATTGAATGGATTACAAAAGAACTTACAACCGCAATCATTGGGCACTTCATTGTTTAATGAGCCCGTCATGAACTTTACATTACCCAACCTCGCAGATCATCCTCTTGATGATGTATATGACCAGATCGAAATTTTAGGATTTCCCCTCTGTAATCCGTTTGGACTCGTGGATGATGATCCACATAGTTATGTTCCTACAAGGGATTTAATAAAGCATGCGAATAAAATGGTGACGGTCTTAATTTATTATATCACCCGCAAACAAGTGCCCACCAAAAATGGCGATACCATGTTCTTTGGCACTTTCATGGATCATAACCTGGACTGGATTGATACTGTGCATTTCCCGGAGTCGGCCAAAAATTATCCCCTGCATAAAAGCGGTTTTTATAAAGCTACCGGAAAGGTCACCTTAGATTTTGGCGTTGTCAGTCTTGAAGTGCGGGAAATGAAAAGTGTTGCTTATAAACTGAGACGTTATGCAGGGCTCTGACAGACATATTGCTCATTTGGATATGGATCATTTTTTTGTAGCTGTTGAACGGCTTCGTGATTCCAGCTTAAAGAATAAACCTATTTTGATCGGGGGAAGTAATGACCGTGGCATTGTTGCTGCCTGTAGTGATGAAGCCCGGAAATTCGGGATTCATCCTGCGATGCCTATGCGTATCGCATTAAGACTCTGCAAATATGCGACGGTGTTGAAAACGGATCATGAAGTGTATAGCCAATACTCGAAATTGATTTATGAAATTATAAAAGACTCCACACCACTCGTGGAGAGATCGAATTTAGACTCCTTTTATGTTGACCTGAGCGGGATGGATAAATTTTTTGGTTGCAAAAAATTTACGAATGAATTACAAACAAAGGTTCATAAAGAGAGTGGATTATTTTCCAGCTATGGACTGGCGAGTAATAAAGTGGTGAGTAGGGTGGCGGCTCGTGAAGGTAACGGTCAACTGGCGATCCCTTTTGGAGAAGAGAAACCTTTTCTTGCGCCATTAAGTATCACCAAGATTCCCGGTGTGGGTACTGAAACGGCGATGAAATTAATTAAGATGGGCGTAGAGACGATCAAAGTGTTGAGTGATATTCCGGTGGAGATGCTGCAAAACTTATTGGGCAAAGGCGGAACGGAATTGTGGAGACGTGCCAACGGAATTGATGAATCACCGGTGATACCTTTCCGGGAGCAACAATCATTTTCAACTGAATTTACCTTTCAAGAAGATACAATAGATTTAAATGTGTTGCATAGTGAACTAATCAGAATGACGGAAAGTATTGGTTTTGTATTGCGCACACAAAAGCGTTTAACAGGATGTATAGCCGTGAAGCTTCGGTATTCGGATGGCGAGTCGCACACTATACAGAAAGTAATTCCATATTGTAATATGGATCATATGTTGTTGTCAGTAACTAAAGATTTGTTCAACAAACTTTTTAGAAGGCGGGTATTGGTAAGACTGGTTGGTGTACGCTTTATGAATTTAATTCCGGGGACGTATCAGATTGACTTGTTTGAAGATAATGAAGAGACGATCAAATTATACCAGTCTATTGATTCGGTTAAGAAGCGATTTGGAGAACAGTTTTTAAAAAGGGCTACCTGATCTTGTACAAATTTCAATTTCTATAGCTTCTATTTCTTTTAGTAGCGGATGTATATCATCCGAGACAGGCGGTTCGAAATTGGTAGAACTGCACAGCAGGTCTCTTTTTTGTTGAAGAATAGACCATAATTGTCTATCATTAAGTGTTGCCAAAGAATCAACTAAAGTGGTTGGATAAGTTAAGGTATCTGTTTGCATAATTTTAGTGTTGAATCTGCCACTCTGATCCTGATGAAGCGAACATTGAAGTTCAGAAATTTGAATCTGAAGGAGAGCTGGAAAAATTTTAGGAGATGTTAAAAGTTACTGTATTTAAACGAAGGTACCCAATAAGTTTGGTCGTTACTAAAATAATTAGTAAATTAGTTCTATAAAAATGATGTGCTATGGCTACGAATGAAATTACCTTACCCGGTTACCGTATTTATGAATACCTGATTGTGCTGAACCCGCACCCCGAACTGAGCAATAAGATTGCCCATATCCGTAAAGATTTTTATAAGGAATACAGATTGCAGGGAACTCCATCCACCAAAGCGAATCTTGCGTTGGTGAAGTTTCAGCAACTGGAAATGATGGAGCAGAAGATCATTAACAAGCTGCATACTATAGCGATGGGTTATCCGCCTTTCAAAGTGGAAGTTAAAGACTTTGGTAGCTTTCCTTCGCATACGATCTATTTGAATGTTACTTCAAAATTGCCAATACAAAATTTGGTGAAGCTGATCCGGACAGAAGCCAGCCGTTTGTTGAAATTTGATCCGGACAATACCCCGCACTTTATGCTGGAACCGCATTTCACGATCGGTATGAAATTAAAACCCTGGCAATATGAGAAAGCATGGCTTCATTATTCGCACCAGCATTTCACTTCAAGGTTTATAGCTGATGAAATGGTTTTACTGAAGCGTATGGCAGGGGAGCGGAACTGGATAGTAACGAATAAATTCAAATTTGAAAACTTACCGGTGGCGACCAGGCAGGGAGAGTTATTTTAAATTAACTGCACGCAAGGAAATAATTTTTTGCTGCCGGTTAAATTTTACTTCGATGCGTTCCATTTTGAACGTGGTTCCATCGAGATATTCTTTTCCTGTTATTGTAACGATAGCTGTGCCATCCTTTACTTTTAACAGTTGTGAGGAAGTCATTTCAAATTTATTCTTCGGATGATTTTTCCAAAATTGTTTATCACTGTCGGTGATCTTTTCCTTCGGTACATTCCGCATGTACTTCATATACACCTGTACCGTATCGGCAAAATAAAGTTGGGCTGAATCTGCTTTGTGTTCATTCCTTAAACGGAACAATTCCCTGACTAATTTGATTTCAGTTTGTTCCTGGTTAAAAAGGGAAAGTATGTACAAAAGATAGATCATATTTCTAAAGCATTGCCCGCAACAATGTTTCTACCTTACCGGCAATAACGGGATCAATTTTATGGTCAGGATCTTTGGACCTGGAAGAAACGATCCATTCATTTTCTTCCAACTTTAACTCAAAGCGATAGTATTCATTATAAAATACCTGGTAAGCATTCTCTTTTTCTATGACCCACACATTGGTGGCAATCCCATCAATAGGATGCTGGAACACCTGCCAGAATTTATCCGTATCTAAATTTATTACATTCACTATATCATTACGGATCGCTTTGGCATACGGTATGGATGTTTCTTTATTATCACCCTCCACCATTCCTTCCTCCAAACAAAATACATCTTCATACCCGTTCGAAAAACGGATTCGGTAAGCAAATTGTACTTCGTTACCTTCTTCATTCATGATTGTTGCCAGCATTGGTTTGCCACCTACCTGTACGGGAAATTCGATTGCCATATCTTCGTTTTACAATATTTAAATTACTAAAATAATTAGTTTCAGCCAAATGGATTTTGGACGATTGCCAATAAATGAAGTAGGGAAAACAGATTTCAGATTGCCAGCTGAGCCGGAAAGGAATTCCCATGTATTAGCTGGTCAGCATGCAAACGGGAAAGTCTATATCGGTATGCCGCAATGGGGTACGCCGGCATGGGTTGGATCATTATACCCGGATGGAACTAAGCAGGCAACATTTCTTTCGTATTATACCGGGCATTTCAATACGGTTGAATTAAATGCTACGCACTACAACATCTTTGATGAAAAAATAATTTCTAAATGGGCAGGGGCAGTAAACAATGCTGCGTTCAGGTTTTGCCCGAAAATGTTCAAAGGTGTAACGCATAGCGGGAACCTGGATAAAAAAGTCGAAGTTTTAATTAAGTTCCTTGACAGTGTAAAATTATTCGGTAAATACCTGGGGCCGATATTCATTCAACTCAGTGAATATTTTTCAGCTAACAAAAGCAAAGAATTGTTTCTATTTGCCGAATCACTTCCTACAGGATTTCAATTCTTTCTTGAACTCCGGCATCCCAGCTTGTTAAACAATGTTGCCTTATTCGATTACCTGCAAACAAAAAATATAGGCGCCGTGATCACTGATACGGCCGGACGAAGGGATTGTGCGCACATGCAATTAACCGTACCGAAAACGATGATCCGTTTTGTTTGTAATGATGGACATCCCAGTGATTACACCCGTATCGATGAATGGGCAGTGAGAATAAAAAGCTGGTTGGACAGGGGAATGGAAGAGGTTTACTTCTTTGTACACATGCAGGATGAAAAAAATAGTTTAGCAATGGCGAACTATGTAATAGAAAAAATAAATGCAACCTGTCATCTTACTATCCCCCCAATCAAATTACATTGATCTTGTATCGATCTCCAACCCCAATATCTGAATCATTCCCGGATCCATTTCGATACTGGTACGCCAGCCCAAACCTTCCCCAATATATAATTCAAATGAAGTAACACCTCTCATAGAGAACAAATGCACCAGGAAAGTATTCTCTGTCACCTTATACTTTTCAATTTCATCTATGGTTAAATATTCGTAGTGTATAATGTCCGCTAAGTAATCAATTCCTTCATGACTGAATGTATAATTTAATTTCCAAACTGCCATACTAAGAAAGAATGAGTGGAGATAAATCAGGATAATCCACCGGCAAAGAAGGATCTTCGGCAGTCCTGAATTGTTTATCGATGGTATAGGCTTCCAATTGGCTGGATGGAATTTGAAATTTTGCAATTTCTGTAATTCGTTCCTCCGGCAAATCATCAAATAACCATTCCCATGAAAGTTCTTCGGTAAGCATAGTTGGCATCCTTTTCTTTACATTATGCACCTGTGACATCAGTGAATTGGAAACGGTTGTAACAATGGAAACGGATTCAACATATTCACCTGTATCTGCATCGGTCCAGGGTTGCCATATCCCTGCCATGTAAAAAATTTCTTTATTTTTTATTCCAACTTTGTAGGGAAAAGTTTCTGTTGCTTTTAATATTTGTCCCTTCTTACCCATTTTATGTTCATGCCGGTAATCATAAAATCCTGTTGACAAAACTAAACATCTTCTATGCAAAGTTGCATCCCGGTACATTTTATTGTTGAACAGTAATTCTTCCGATACTGCATTGAGCGTAGTATATCTTTCTCTGAATTTTTTTAGCTGCTCTCTTGTTTCAATAAAAGGAAATTTATCCGCCGGTGGAATAAAACCCCATTCCATTTCAACCAGCTCGAAATCTTCTTTTCCTTCTATTCTTTTGACCACCGGAACTTTTCCATAGGCAAAACCATTATGCATCGGGTTGTCTAAAAAATTATATTTCGCTACCAGTTTTTCCAAATGCTTTAAGCGGATATATTCATCTCTTGTCACTTTCGTTCCGTTATAATAGCACATCAGTCCTTTTTTGATTTGAAATACTCATCTATTAATTTTCCTACCCCTTCGGCTTCATTTTGCCTGCCTTCCGGGATAGAAGTCCAGAAAACATTTTTTTCCGCATCCTTAGTTCTTGCCAGCACCATAGGTTGCCTGGCACTACTGAATACGACCCTGAATGCGGTGTAATTTGGAATACTCAATTCTGTTATATCCATCAGCACGCCATTCAATTCGAGTTGAAATGGTTTTTCCGCTAAAGTCATATTACCTGATTACAATTTTTATATGTTCCGTATAAGGTGCTAATTCATCCGTGTCCTCAAAGGTCCTGAACTTCCGAATGACATTATATTCTTTATGATACCAGGTCTCTACATAAAATGCATCCAGCTGGTATAGAACATAGCGATAGACTTCATCGTCGCGTTCGGCAATATGTACGCCGTGTTCCCACAGTGCTTCGGCCTGTTCCATTTCATCCCCTTCCAAAAATTCTTGCATAGTCATGAACAAAAGTTACACAAAATTAATAATCCGCTGTTAGCCTTGCTCCTTATGCTTACCTTGTAAGGAAGGTAAATTTATGTGTACAACATTCCATCCTCATTTATTTTTCCAATAAGGGAAACCCTTAGTTTTAAAGTTCTAAAATTTTTGCGGTTATGAAAAAAATTGCGGCCATTCTGCTTTTTGCTATCCTCCAGTTTTCTTTTACCTGGTTTGATGCAACTTACTTTGCACTCACCGTGAACTTTTCACAGGACTGGAATACTACCACTCTAATTACCACGGACGACAACTGGGCCGGGGTACCCAGTATACAGGGTTTCCGGGGTGATGGTTTAACTGGCGCAACAGGTGCAGACCCGCAAACTTTGCTTGGTGGCGATGATGCAGCACCGGTACTGGACGTGAATGCGAACCGCAATGATCCGAATGTATTTGCTACGGGCGGGGTCGCTGAATTTGATGGCATCGCTACACCCTGTATTGCGTTGTCCGGCTCGGGCACTGCCGATGCACCGTATATAACTTTATACTTAAATACTACCGGGGCAACTAATATAAGAGTACAATATAATGTGCGTGACCTGGACGGATCTGCAGACAATGCGATACAACCGGTTGCCTTGCAATACCGCACAGCCACTACCGGAAATTTCACCAATATACCGGGAGCTTTTGTGGCAGATGCTACGACGCAGAACGCTGCTACGCTGGTCACGGCAGTGAACGTTATATTACCTGTAGCCTGTGAAAACCAGGCTACCCTGCAATTAAGAATCATCACCGCCAATGCAGCGGGCAATGATGAATGGGTAGGTATCGATGATATTTTAGTTACTCCGAATGCGGCACCGAGTTCCACTGTTGCTATCACTGGTGGTGGAGCGGTTGCAGAAGCAGGACCAACTGGTTCTTTCACCTTGACCTTTAATCCTGCTACTACAGTTCCTACGACCGTTGATTATGATCTCTCGGCCAGTACTGCTACGTTAACGACCGATTTTAGTGTGACCCAGACCGTTGGTACACCGGCGACCCTTTCACCAGCGACCGGCACTATCAGTGTTCCGGCCGGGACTACCACCGTAACCTTCACC
>LNFM01000599.1_pt1 | contig 88317 bp, 76 predicted proteins | sample 596031 | NCBI WGS metagenome assembly LNFM01 (sample SAMN04254537, study PRJNA301005) | activated carbon metagenome | isolation source: dual media filters at the Ann Arbor, Michigan drinking water treatment plant | place: USA: Ann Arbor | reverse complement strand
ATCGGTCACGGCATGGTGGCGCTGGGCCTGGGCGTCAGCGGGTCCGTGTTGATTGGTTATTTCATCGGGGTCGGTCTGGTCGCTTTGTCGCTGGTGCTGCTGGGCGCTTTGGTGCGCACTGGCGTGCAGCAAGGGGCGAGCCGCCTGCTCGACGGTGCCCTGCGTCGCATCCCGCTGGTGCGCACGGTCTACGATCTCGCGAAACGTCTTGCCGACCTGATGCGCCAAAGCGACCGCGAGGGGCCGAAGTCCATGTCGGCGGTATGGGTCCATTTCGGCGGCGTCGGCCAGGAAGGCGTGGCCGTGCTGGCGCTGTTGTCCAGTCCAGAGCCCGTCATGCTGCAGGGTCGCCCGCATCTGGCGGTGATCGTGCCGACTGCACCCGTGCCGGTGGGCGGAGGCTTGATGTTCGTGCCCTACGACTGGGTGCAGGCGGCCGAGGTGGGCATGGAGGCGCTGACCAGCATCTACGTGTCGATGGGGGTCACCGCGCAGCAGCACCTGCCGCCGGCACGTCAACGGGGTGCCTCCGGCGCCGCGCCGTGAGCATCCACTGCGCGGGTTTCAAGCTACAAAGGCCGCGCGCAGTCGGCAGCAACGCAGCAGCGCCACCAGGAACGTGATCGGTGCCGGCAGCGGCGGCCGGCTCGAACGCTCGTTGCGGGCCGTGCTGCCGATCGCGGCTTGTCCGCCGTATCTCAGACGGCTTTGCGACGGCGCGCGTACCCGCCGACCAGCGCCAAACCTGCCAGCATGAGGGCGTACGTTCCAGGTTCGGGCACGGGCTGCGCCAGCGACACGAGAATGAATTCGTTGTTGTCGCTCAGGCCGAAGGCGCGGCCGGAACTGCCCGGGTAGTTGTTGTCGTTGATGACGAGCAACGTGTTCGGGTCGACCACCAGCACGTCCTCGATCGTCACGAACGGAAAATTGAACGTCGTCTTGCCGTCGCCGTTGAGGTCGTGCGGGTCGGCGATGTTCATGAGGTCGAGCACCTCGGTCTTCTTCGCGAAGCCGTTGCCGTCGAGTTGACTCAAGTCGATCATGAAGACTTTCTTGAACTGAGCCGGATTGGCGAACTCGGGGATCGTCGGATCGCCCTGGCGCCCGTCACGCTCGATGACCAGAAACTTCGTGTCGGAGACCGCGGTGAAGTCGCCGATGGCCGCACCCAGCGGATCGAGCTTGTAGCCGAACGTGCGTCCGGTATAGGTTTCGGAGGCGATGTCGAACTCGCTGATGATGAGCCGCGACTGATCGGGATCCGTCGTCAAGGGGCGTTCGAGCATGGGGTAGAGCTTCGTGCCGCTGGCGTTGATCGCCATGCCCTCGAAGCCGCCGGAACCGGGCAGGTTGTTTGCTCCCGCCGGATTCGGATTCTGCGGGGCCTGGACGATCGGATTGGCGCCGAGGTCGACGATTACGCCGCCCACCTGCGTCGGTCGCGGCAACGCGATCTCGCTGCGCAAGACCTTGCCCGTGGCATCGGTCTTGATGAGGTAGGGCCCGAACTCTTCGCCGAACCACAGATTGCCGTTCTTGTCCTTGCGTACCGATTCGAGATCGAAGTCCGTGCCGGTAAGCAGTCGCCCGGACGAGATGACGCTGCTGACCGGGATGTTGTTCGCGCCGTTGGGGTAGTTCGTCATGCTCGCGACGATGCTGAAGCCGAGCTTTCGGTCCGGATCGCGCAATTGGATGAAGCTGCTCGCGTTGAAGCTCGGCAACGGCGTGCCGTTGGTGAAGTCGACAGGTGCGACGGTGCCCGTGCCGCCGGACGCGGTGCGAAAGTCGGGCTTGACGGCGAACATGCGCAAGAGCGTGTCGGCCGAGTTGCCCTTCGCACCGAAGCCGTTGTCTTGCATGACGTAGTAGCTGCCCGCCACCGGACCATCGAGCACGGCGGAGAAGCCCTGCACCGGCTGCTTGTCGATCAGCGGCAGCGCGTTGCCGAATGCACCGGCCCCTGCGAACTGTCCGGAGGTCGGCCCTTCAGCGAAGGTGTTGGCGGGAAGCACGGCGAAACCGGTGAGCGTGCCGGCCCCGGCTGCCGGCAACGCAAAGGCTGCGCCGACGGCAAAGGCAAGCGGTGTGACGATCGATCTCATTGTTTTCTCCAGGTAGCGACTGTCGGATGGTCTCGCAACGTTCGATGCGTGCGCGAGCGGAAGAAGCCTAGCGGCAACAAATGACGCGCCGTCGTTGAGCACATGGCGAAGCATGATCGCAAAGGACTATCCACAGCGACGCGTTCGCAGTCCCTGCACGTTGTGGAATGGGTCACGAGGGTGCGTGCGCACGGAGCGATGTGAGCGCCGTGCGCTGTGATTGGCGAACGTTCACGCCGTGGCCCGGCGTTGCTCTTCTCGTAGGACACGCGCTCGGGTGGTGTAGGATTGTGCACGCTCAGCCGGCGCACTTTCGTCTCCCCGAGGCTCACACTTGTCAGACCAACACGCACAGCCCGACCCGCACGAGATCCCCGCAACTCGGCAAGCACGTCGACGCATCTGCGGTACGCTACTCGGTGGCCTGCTGGCGCTGCGCGCGCTCCCGTCGGCGGCCACCGTGCTGCGCGAGGACAGGGACCCGCCCTATATCCCGACACCGCAGCAGGTCGTCGACCGGATGCTGGAAATCGCCGAGGTCACGAAGGACGACTTCGTGATCGACCTGGGCTGCGGCGACGGGCGTATCGTGATCACCGCAGCCCGGCGCTTCGGGGCGCGAGGTTTCGGCGTCGAGATCCGTGCGGGGCTCGTCGCCGAAGCGCGTGCGCTGGCGCGCGCGGCGGGTGTGACCGAACGTACCCGATTCGAAATTCAGGATGCGCTGACCACGAATCTCGCCGAGGCGAGCGTGCTCACACTCTATCTCGGGCCGGATCTGAACGAGAGGCTGATGCCCCGCATCCTGGGGACGATGCAGCCCGGCGCACGGGTGGTCTCGCACGATTTCCCGCTCGGCGTATGGCAGCCGGATCGCATCGAGCGCTTCGACGTGCCGGAGAAGAACTTCGGCCGCGGCGGGGAAAGCGTCGTCATGCTCTGGCTCGTGCCGGCGCGCATCCACGGGCGCTGGCGCGCGCAGATCGAAGACGCCGGGGCAACCCGCACCGAGGAGTTCAGCATCACACAGAGCTATCAGCGCTTCGAGGGCGCGGCCCATCGCAATGCGCGCAGCGCAGCCTTCGTCGACACACGCATCGACGGCGCGCGCATCGGCTTCGGCATCCCTCCCGACGCGGCGCATCCGGCGCCCCGATACATCGAGGCGCGCGTCGATGGCGAAGTCATGACAGGCACGTTGCGTACCCACGTTGGCGGGAGCGAGCGCCATTTGCCTTGGGTGGCGAAACGCATCTCGGAGCGCCCGCAGTTGCCGCGCTGAAACGAGATGGGGTCGTGCTGACCGAGGGGCTGCGTGGCTGGCGACCGCTGGGCACTCGGGTTCGGAGCCGTCCGGCGGGATGCGTGTAGGCCGATGCCATCCTCGCCTCCACGAGAACACCGGCCGACGCCCCGCTTGCACGGCCCCGTCGGCAACCCGCTGTGCCGCCGACGGGATCGGGGTCGAGCCTCAGCGACGAAGGCGGGATTCGAGCTGGCGGTACAAAGGCAGGACGCCACCGAATACGACGACAAGACCGCACGCGAATGCGAGATCGTAAGCGACGGTGAGGCCTTCTGCGTTATGCGATGCCACCCCGGCGACGCAAGCCAGCACCACAACGCCCAGACCCGCGATCGCAGCCCAGCGCAGCCAAGGAAGGTCGATGAAGAGGTCGGCGTCGCGTCCCTGCAACAGACGGCCGAGCAGCCCTAGTGCAAGCGCGGTCACTATGCCGAGTACGTATCCCGCGGATATCTCATACGCGATATGAGCGGTCTCTGACGGGGGGGCGCCGGCCGCATGGGCGGCGATCAACAAATCGTGCGCATACTCCGCTACGGCGAATCCGCCCAGCCAAGCGAGCAGACCCCCGAGGGCGAGTACCAGTTGCTGCGTGGAGACACTACGCTCGGCCGGCTGACCGACGACTGCTTCAACCTGTGTGGCATTCACGGAAATCCTCCTCGAGTAATTGGACGGTCGACGGTGTCGACCGCATGTGTATACCACAATGCGGCGTGCCCGGATCGCCGAGGGTGGCGCGCGAACGGCGGGCCGGTTCCCTGGCAATGCAACGCGAGATCACGCCGTGCTCGCCGAGCATGCCGGTGGCGTTGCACGGCAGGCTCGGTGGTTTCGTTTTGCGGTGCAACCGAAGGTCTGGGTGACGATCTGCGGAACGGCGATCAGCGCGCGCTCAGTTCGCCGTAGAGCTCCGGTCGTCGGTCGCGCCACCAGGGCAGACTCGTCTGGGCCGTGCGCACGTGATCGAGATCCAGTGTGGCCACCAGCACCTCGGCGTGCTCGACCGAGGCCTCTGCGACGATGTCCGCCCCGATCGGGTCGACGATCATGCTACGGCCGATGTGCTTGCGGCCGTTCTCGTCGCCCGAGCGGTTCACGCCGACGACGAACACGCCGTTCTCGTAGGCGCGCGCCTGCAGCGGCAACTCCCAGGTATTGCCGCGCAGCATCGTTTCGCCGTAAGTCGCCGCACAGATCGGCATGAACAGTATCTCGGCACCCTGCAGCGCCAGCAGGCGCGACCCCTCCGGATACTTGCGGTCGTAGCAGATCTGGATGCCGACTCGCACGCCGGCAAGGTCGAACACAGGGAAGGCTGTTCCAGGCGAGAAGTAGAACTTCTCGTAGCTGCCGGTGCCGCCCGCCAGTTCGGAGGGCAGGATGGCTGGAATGTGGGTCTTGCGGTAGATGCCGAGCGGGCGTCCGTCCCCGTTCACGACCAGGCACGAGTTGTAGTAGTGGCGATCGTTTTTCTCGCCGAAGGGCAGCAGCAGGGCGATTCGATGGTCGGCTGCGCAGTCGAGAACAGGCTGCAAATCCGCATCGGGCAGCGACACGAAGTAGCGGTCGAAATCGTGCGTGAGCCGGTTGGGAAAAAACGGCGTCATGAACAGTTCGGGGAAGCAAACGATCTGCGCCTGCCTCCTCGAAGCCGTCTCGATCATCTCGCATGCGCCCGGCACGGCGGTGCGCCAGTCCTCTCCGAGCACCGGCCCCGTCTGCGCCGCCGCTACCGTGATCATGCGTCCCATGCCGTTGTTCCCTCTCTTGGCTGGTCGCTCATTCCACTTTTGCGCCGGAGACCTTCACGACCTTGGCCCATTTCGTGATCTCTTCGCGCAGATAGGCCGCGAATTCTTCGGAGGTGTTGTTGCCGAACTCACTGCCGTCGCCAGCGAGCTTTTCCTTGACCTCAGGCAGCGGCAGGACTTTTGCCACCTCCGCATTGAGACGGGTGACGATCGGCCGCGGGATGCCGGCGGGGCCGAGCAGCGCAGTCCAGCCTGTCGCGGAAAAACCCGGGACGCCCGCCTCGATCATGGTGGGCAGGTCCGGCACCAGCGGGAAGCGCTTGGTGCTCGTCACTGCGAGCCCGCGCAGCCTGCCGCCGGCGATCTGGGGCGCGGCTGCGAGCGCATCGGAGAACATCCAGTTCACCTGTCCGGTCATGACATCGGCCATTGCCGGCCCGGTGCCCTTGTAGGGCACGTGGACCATGTCGACGCCTGCCGTCATCTTCAGCAGCTCCCCGGCGAGATGGGGCGGTGCGCCCACGCCCGCGGAGGCGAACGTCAGTTTGCCGGGCTGGGCTTTGGCGAGGGCGATCAGGTCCTTCACCGAGCGCAGGTTCTGCGTCGGCGATGCGACCATGGCGTACACGGTCGAGGCGACCCGAACGATCGGGGTGAAGTCGCGCAGCGTGTCGAAAGGCAGGTTTCGATAAAGCGTATGGTTGATCGCGATCGCGCCGCCGGCCATCAGCAGCGTGTGGCCATCCGCGGGAGACTTCGCGAGCAGTTGCATGGAAATGTTGCCGCCCGCGCCGCCGCGATTGTCGATGATGACCTGCTGGCCGAGTGCCGCAACGAGCTTCTGCCCGATGATGCGGGCGGCAAGGTCGACCCCCCCGCCCGGCGGGTACATCACGATCATGCGGATCGGACGGTTCGGATAGGCGTCCGACTGCGCATGGCCAGGAAGGGCGCCGAGGGCAGCGCCGAGGGCACCCCCCAGCAGGAAAGCTCGTTGCAGATGCATTCAGGTCTCCGGTCGATGCGTGGGCATCAGGGGGCAGGCGCGGCTCAGGCAGTGCTGCCAGTGGCCGCGAAGTAGTCGACGGCTGCCTGGACGTCGATCACCTCGCCGTATTTCTGGTTCATGTCGAAGAGGTTCATCCAGTGCGAGGCCTGGGTGCGATCGAAGCAGCACTCGCCGACGATCCCGACCTTGTAGCGGTACCGCTGCGCATCGAGCACGGAGGCGCGCACGCAGCCGCTGGTCGACTCGCCGCAGACGATCACCGTGTCGGTGCCCACCTGGCGCAGGTAGTGGAGCAGCGGGGTCTCCGCAAAGGCGCTCGGCGCCGTCTTGCCGATGACGAGTTCGCCGGGCCGCGGCGCGACCTCGGCGACGATCTCGTTGGCGAGCGCGCGGACTTCGGCCGACAAGTGATCCACGCCGCGATTGACCTTCTTGCCGCGCTCGACGACGCGGGAGGGGTCGCTCGGGAAACCGTCGAGGCCGCGCACGTAGACCACCGGGACGCCGTGCGCGCGTGCGCCCGCGATCAGTCCGACCATGCGGTCGATCGCTTCCCAGCCGTCGAGCCCGCAGCTCATCGGCCAGTCCTTGATCGATTCCATCAGCGGCTTGCGCTCGTGGCCGACAGCCGCGTAGTACACGTCGATCACGAGCAGCAACGGCTTGGTGCCGAAGTCGTCGCGGCCCTTCTTGCCCCAGACAGCGAGGTGTTCCTTGTCGCGTTCGGTCAGAAAGTCGTCCCAGCCGGCCATCTTCTTGTGCCCCCTTGGTTAGTTCGGAAGTTGAACGTCCAGCAGCCCGTGAATGCACCGCATCCCCGCATCTGCAAGCGGCAGGCGCACTATGCCGGTGCGCCTGAGCGCTGTGGTCTCGATTCGCTGCGACCCTCCGGCGTCGCCCGGCTCGCGCCCATGCGCGGCAAAGAGTCTTGCAGCATTCGTCGGTCCGCTCCGGTGCATCCGGCCTCAAGGGCAGGTTGTTGGGAGGTGCTCGAGGTCATTGCCGCTGGATCGATCGCATACACCCCGCGCCATCCCGGTCCGCACCCCCGACCGGATTCATGAGGACCGAGGTTCAGCAAGACCCGTACCATGCGAACGTCGTGCTCTTCGGAGACGGCCGCTCGCCGGACGACGCGACTGCACACCGACAAATGACACGGTCTCTGTGGACCAAGGTAGTGCCGACATCGCGCCCGCGATGTGTGGATGCCGGCCCGAGGCCGCGGATCGAGGCACACTATCGGCGCGGGACCGAGATCTCCCGAGATGCTGAACAGCGCTCAACCCGCGGCGAGTTGCTTCCAGAAGACGTCCTTCTTCGCCACCTTGCCCTCGCGCACCGTGATCAGTTCGATGCCGCGCAGCGAGATCGCTTCGCCGGTGCGGTAGCGTCCGTCGAGCACGTAGGTCATCACGATGTGCGTGTCGCCGAGCGCGCGGATCACCACGTCGTTGAAACGCAATTTTTCGAATAGCGCGTCGTTCTCCGCAATGCCGCGCATGAAGCCCTCGACGCCCCGGCGGACACGGCCGTGGGGTGCGTCGGGGCCGAAGGCGAAATGCCATTCGGCATCGTCGGTAACGGCTTGAGCCAGCAATGCGGCATCGCGGTTGAAGAAGGCCTTGCCGAAACGCTGCACGATCGCATAGGCGGCACTGTCGTCCATGGCGAAACTCCGGTGTGGGGTCGGTAAGGTTCTACCAGATGCGGCTCCCCCACGCGATATCGCATGGTCGGACAAGCTTGCGGACAGGCGGATCTGCGGCGTGCGTGCTCTAGCGGCCCGGCTTGACCGCGTTGGGCCATTGCTGGGGGGCACGCTGGACTCGCGATATGTCGTAGCCCTCGGCCTGCAGGATGTCGAGCAAGGCGCGGTACTCCGATTCGGCGATCTGGGGCGTGCGCGCCATGATCCACGCGTAGTCCCGCCGCTCGCGCCCGATGATCGTGCGGGTGTAATCGTCGGACACATACACGATGCGGTAGTCGGCCTTGATGGGCCAGATGAACTGCATGCCCCATACCGCGTTGGACTTGGCATCCTTGATGAAGCCGCGCGGGTGATAGGTCTTCAACTCGCCGTCGAACGCATCGGCGTTGAACGTGAACGTGGTGGCGATCGTGCCGTCGGGCGAGAGTTCGTAGCGTTCGACGGCGTTGTGCGCGCCGCGCTCGATGAAGGTGGGGATGTTGGCGATGACGAACCAGTCGCCCATGAAGCGCTCGAGCGCCACGTGCGCCGCGGTGCGAATGGGCGGATGAGGCGCGGTGTGGCAGCCCGCGAGGGCGAGCAAGAGCGAGGCAGGAAGGAGCGCGCGCAAGGATGGCATGGGCACTTTCGTTACATGAGCAGGTAGCGCAAGCGGCGGCCGCCTTCGGTCAGCGATTCGAGCCCGACCCAGCGGCCGTCCGGACCGTACCACAGATCGATCTGAAGTTCGCGGCCCGTGATCGTGTACCTGCGGGCATCGACGGTTGCGCCCGCCGCGCGCAGGCTTTCGGTGCCTTTCGCCTCGATGCGGACATCGACGAACTCCCCGGTTTGCGAGTTGAGCAGTTGCCGCTGGCCGAGCATCTTCGGATTCCAGTAAGCGAACGTCATGACGCAGGCGGGCAGTTCCGTCGATGCGGTCAGGGTGCGCAGGCGGAAGCGCTCGGTCTCGCGCGCTCCGGTGACGCTGTAAGGGCGGCCGTTATGGTCGGTGCGCGACTCGATCCCTTCGAGGCAGTCGCCGCGCCAGCGCTCGGTGGCCTCGTGCCGATAAGCGAATGCGTTGAAGCCGAGGAACTTGACGTCGAAGCGAGCCTCGCTGCGGACTTCCGTGCCGTCGCCCCGAGGCTGTATGCGGAAGCGATGCTGTCCGATCTCACGCTCGCCGAGCAGCACGGCGAAGCGCCATTCCGAGGCGCCGCGCGTCGGTTCGGCGGTCGCCGCTGTGCCGACGGCGACGCAGGCGATGCCCAAGGCACTTGCCAACAGACCGGCCCGGTTGCCGGGCCCAGCCATCCAGTCTTTCATGCGCTTGCATCCTTCCGCTCGGTCCGAGGCTCGAATCGGACGGCCGCCGCGCCGCCTCTCGATCGTTTCGCGGGCGCGCGCGATTCGGTTCGCCTGCGCGTGCCGCTACCCGCCTGGACACGCTTGATGCACAATCGTTCCCGCGACATCGTCAGCGCAGCGCTCGGGTCGGACGGGCCTCCGGCCCGATTCCGGATCGCATGCCGCCCGCGCCATCGTACCGGACGCGAGCCGGACTGTGTTCGGCGCGATCTCCCTCGCTCTTCGACCAAGGAAACGACCGATGAACGAACCGCCAATCAGACGCCTTCACACCTTGCTGGGAGATTATCCCAACACCTTGCCCTTGAAGCGCGGCGTCGTGCGATCGTCGAGCATCGCGTTGGATTTCGCCGACGTCAAGGCGCCGCACACGGCGTTCAAGCGCGTGGTGCGCGACCTCGAATTCGACGTGGCGGAACTGGCCTTGGTCACCTTCCTGATCGCCAAGGCCCATGGCAAGCCGCTGAGCTTGCTGCCGGTGATCGTGTTCTCGCGCAGCCAGCACCCTTATCTCGTCTACAACGCCGAGCGCGGTTGCGTGCGTCCCGGCGATCTGGCTGGCCGGCGCATCGGAATCCGGGCGTACTCGGTCACGACGGTCGCCTGGATACGCGGCATACTCCTCGATGACTACGCACTCGACCCGGACAGCGTGCGCTGGGTGACCTTCGAGGAGCCCCATGTCGCGGAGTTTCGGGATCCGCCCAACGCACAGCGCGCCCCGGCGGGAAAGGATCTCACGAGCATGCTGCTCGACGGGGAGATCGATGCCGCGGTACTGGGCGCGATACCGGACGATCCGCGCCTGAAGCCGGTGATCGAAGATCCTGCGGCTGCGGCGAAGGCCTGGCAGGCGAAGAACGGTGCCTTGCAGATCAACCATATGGTGGTTTTGAAGGAGAGCCTGTCGAAGTCCGATCCCGCTGCCGTGCGCGAGGTTTACCGGCTGTTGGCCGAGAGCAAGCGTGCCGGCGGATTGCCGCTGCCCGGTGAGCCGGATCCGATCCCGCTGGGCGTCGCCGCCAATCGTCGCAATCTCGATATCGCGATCGAGTATGCTTTCCGGCAGCGGCTCATCGATCGCAGGTTCGCCGTCGATGAACTGTTCGACGACTTGACGCGGACGTTCGAAACCTAGCGGCGCATACCTCGTTTTTTCCATAGTGGCCGCTGGGGCGCGCGATTGACCGTGCGCGTCATGCGGCGAGATACTTTCGGACCTTTCGTCCATGAGGAAGCGTGATCGTGTCCAGGGCTCTCGGTGATCGTGTCTACCGCGGTGAGATGACTCGCCGCGATTTTCTCTGGCTGCTCTCGGCAGCATCTGCCTCCGTGGTCGTGCCCGCGATATCCGGCTGCGCGACGCACCCGGTCACGGGGGAAACCGTCGTTGTCGGGCTCTCGGAACAGCAGGAGATTGCGCTCGACCGGCAACACGCCCCGCATCAGTTCTCGAAGGATTACGGCGCCGTGCAGGACGATCGGCTCAACAGCTATGTCAGCGGCGTCGGCGCGAATCTGGCCGCTCGTTCGCATCGGCCCACCATGCCCTATTCGTATCGCGCACTCAATGCGAACTATGTGAACGCGTATACCTTCCCCGCCGGCAGCATAGGGGTGACGCGCGGCATCCTGCTGCAGATGGACAACGAGGCTCAGCTCGCCGCACTGATGGGGCACGAGATCGCCCATGTCAATGCGCGCCATACGGCCCAGCGGGCCGGGCAAGGCATGATCGCGAGCCTGGTCGTCTCTGGCGTGGCCATTGCCGCCTCGGCCTCGGACCGAACAGCGGGCTACGCGCCCCTCGTGAACATCGCAGGCCAGATCGGCGCCAGTGCACTGCTGGCCTCCTATTCACGGGAAAACGAACGCGAGGCCGACAGCCTCGGCATGGCTTACATGACGCGAGGCGGCCACTCGCCGCAAGGCATGGTGGGGCTGACGCAGATCCTGGTCCAGCAGTCGAAGGAGAAGCCCGGGCTGCTCGACACGATGTTCGCGTCGCACCCGATGTCGGCCGAGCGCTATGCCAGCATGCAGGCCGAAGCGGCCGGCAAATACGCCTCCATGGCATCCGTGCCGCTCAACCGGGAGCGTTACATGGACAACACGGCCGCCCTGCGCCGCCTGCGACCTGTCGTCGAGGACCAGCAGCGGGGCGAGCGCGCGATGGCAGGCAAGAACCTCAACGAGGCGGACGCTGCATTCGCGAGCGCGTTGCGCGCCGCGCCGAGCGACTATGCCGGGTTGTGCCTGATGGCCAAGTGCAAGATGGCTCAGAAGCGCTACAGCGAAGCACACAGCTACGTAATGCAGGCCAGACGCGCTTATCCCGGCGAAGGGCAGGCGATGCAACTTGCCGGGATCACCAATCTCACTCTCAAGCAGTATCCGGCTGCGCTGCAGGAGTTCAGCCATTACGAGCGCGCCTTGCCCGGGGATCCGAACGCGGCCTTTTTCAAGGGGCTGGCCCACGAGGCGATGCAGGATCGGGGGCGTGCCGCGCAGGAGTACCGGCGCTATCTGGCCGCCGTGCCGCAGGGCTCGCAGGCCAAGGTCGCCATCAGCCGTCTGCAATCGTGGGGTTATCTCAAGTAGACGCTGCACAGAGCCCCCGCACCGCAGCGCGATCGAGCCGCTCGCTGGCGACTCGGCGGGGGCGGTGCATCGAATCCGACTTTGCGAGCCATCGTTCCGGCCCCTGGATACGCTTGCTGGTCGTCATGAGTCTGTGGGCCACCCTGCTGGGCGCCGTGGAGGCCGCAGCGAGCACCGACGAGGCCATCGCGCGATCGATCGAGCAGCAGGTCACGGCGTTGCGCGAGGGGCGGGCTGGCGGTGTCTTGGGGGAGATGGCGGCACGGCAGACGATTGCCGACTTCTATCAGCGACGCGGATTCCAACCGGCGTGGGTGGCGAAGAAGGTCGACGAGTTCCTCGCGATCGTCGAGGCGGCCGCAACCCATGGGCTCGACCCGAGGGACTACCACCTCCTCGCGCTGACGAATCTTCGGGTTCGGCCCCTAGATGATGCGGCGGCGACTGCCGAGCGCGAGCTTCTGCTCACCGATGCCTTGGTGCGTCTGGTTCATCATCTGCGGCACGGCAAAGTGGATCCTCGACAGCTGGAGCCGGACTGGAACTTCACCCCGGCACCCGCCTTGACGGTCGATGCGCTGAGCGCGCTGCTGTCGGCAGACAGCGTTGGTGACCAACTGCGCGTCTACACCCCGCAGGCGCCGCTCTATCAGCGTCTGCGCGAAGCTTTGGCGCAGTATCGGGAAATCGATCGGCGCGGGGGATGGGTTCCGGTCGGGGACGGGGCCCGCCTGCGGCCGGGAGCGCATGACGCGCGGGTTGCGGCATTGCAGGCCCGCCTGCTGGCGACCGGTGACTTGCCCGCGGCCGAGCAAGCGGGCACGCACGGCGTTTACGACGCCACGCTCGTTGCAGCGGTGAAGCGTTTCCAGTCACGCCATGGCCTGGAACCCGACGGCGTTGTCGGGCCGGCGACCTTGGCCGCACTGAACTTCAGCGCGGCGGATCGGGTCCGGCAACTAAGCGTGAATCTCGAGCGCATGCGCTGGGTGGCGAGCGATCTGGCGGCCGATCATTTGCTGGTCGATATCGCCGGCTTCGTGGCCCGGCTGTATATCCACGGTCAGTTGGCCTGGTCCTCGCGCGTGGTGGTCGGGCGCCCGTACCGGAGCACGCCCGCCTTCCGGTCCACGCTGCGCTCGCTGGTGCTCAATCCGACATGGACGGTGCCGCCGACGATACTTCGCGAGGACCTCGTGCCCAGTGTCGTGCGCGATCCGCTCTATCTGGCCAAGAACGACATGCGGGTGTTCGACGGGGCAGGCAAGGAGGTCGATCCTGCGACGATCGACTGGAAGCGATTTCTGGGGCGGGGCCTGCCCTACGACATCGTCCAGGCCCCGGGTCCGACGAATCCGCTCGGATCGATCAAGTTCATGCTGCCCAATCGGCATGCGATCTATCTTCACGATACGCCGGCCCGCGGCTTGTTCCGCCGAGCCGACCGCGCATCGAGTTCCGGATGCATTCGCGTGGAGGCCGCGCATGCGCTGGCCGTGGCGCTGCTCGATGCTCCCGACCGCTGGGATGCGCAACGATTGCGTGCCGACATCGCGACCCGCCAGACGCGCACCTTGCTCTTGAAGCGCCGCATTCCGATTCTGCTCCTCTATCGTACCGTCGACGTGGACGACCGAGGTACGGTGCATTTTCGTCCGGACCTCTACGGGCGCGATGCGGCCGTCGCCGCGGCCCTGACGGCGCCGGTCAGTCTGCCCGCGTCGATGTAGTCACGCGGGCCTCGCTCGCATTCGACCATCGATCAGCCGCTGCCGTATCCCGGAGCCGCAACGTCCGGTGCGCAGGCTACAATGCGCCACCATCATCGAAGGCGCAGGAGGAGGCAGGATGGCCGATGCCGGGCAGTCGAAACTGAACATCATGGCGGTCGCGTCCCGGGAGGACTACGCACGCGATCCGACTCGCTGGGGCAGCCCGGAGGTCGCCGATCATTTCCCCGGATTCCAGCATATGGATGTGCGCACCAGCGGCGCCGTCATCCGCCTGCGGCACGGGGGATCGGGCCCGCCGCTGCTGCTGGTCCACGGCAACCCGCAGAATCACACGTGCTGGTACAAGGTGGCGGCGCGATTGGCGCAGCGCTATCACGTGATCCTGCCCGACTTGCGCGGCTACGGCGACAGTTCCCTGCCCGATGGGGGGCCGGAGAACATCAACTTCAGTTTCCGGGCGATGTCGCAGGATCTGCTCGAGATCATGGATCAGCTGGGCTACCGGCAGTTCTACGTCGCCGGCCACGACCGCGGCGCACGCACCACGCACCGGATGTGCATGGATCATCCCGAGCGCATCCTCAAAGTCTGCTTGATGGACATCGTGCCCAATCACTATGTCTGGACCCATATCACCAAGAGTTGGGTGGTAGGCACCTGGCATTGGGCGTTCATGGCCCAGCCCGAGCCCTTTCCGGAGCGCCTCATCAGCGCGGTGCCCGCGGACTACTTCCTGCGCAGCCGGATGGTGATCCGCGGAGGTACCGGACTGGGTTTTCTTACCGAATCGGCGCTGGCCGAATACGTGCGCTGCTATACCCTGAAGACCATCACCGGTTCGTGCCGTGATTATCGGGCCACCGCCACCTGCGACTTCGCCATGGATACGGCCGACAAGGACAAGAAGCTCGACATGCCGCTGATGCTGCTGTGGGGCGCGCGCGGTCATCCGCCCGAGCGGGCAAACGAGTTCCTGGATATCTGGAAACAGTACGCGACCAATATCGCACGCTTCGACGCAATGGCGTGCGGCCACTACATGCAGGAAGAGATGCCGGACCGGATCTACGAGCACTACACGCAGTTCTTCGCCGCTTAGGCGAAGCATGTCGAGCAGAACACGCGTCGCCGCCGAGCGTAGATGCCCGCTCTTCCTTTTCCCTTCGGTGCACCCATTTCGAACAGGTGATCCATGAGCACTTCCGAGTCCGCGACCACACGATCGACCGCCCTGGCAGGCGTCAAGGTTCTCGATCTCACGCAATACGAGGCAGGCACCTCCTGCACGCAGGCGCTCGCCTGGCTGGGCGCCGATGTCGTCAAGGTCGAGCCCCAAACCGGAGAGAACGGTCGCTTCGCCTCCACCAACAGCGGCGATGTGGATTCGTTCTACTTCATCATGATGAACGCCAACAAGCGCAGTCTCGTGTGCGATCTGAAGTCCGAGCGTGGCAAAGCGGTGATCCGCAAGATGATCGAGCAGGCCGACGTCATGATCGAGAACATGTCGCCCGGCGGCATCGAGCGGCTGGGCTTCGGCTGGGACGTGGTGCAGAAGATCAATCCCAAACTCATCTTCGCGCAGATCAAGGGCTTCGCTCCGGACGGCCCCTATGCCAACTACCTGAGCTTCGACATGATCGCGCAGGCGGTCGGCGGCGCGTTCGCCATCACCGGTACGGAAGGCGGGCCGCCGCTGCGTCCCGGTCCTCACGTCGGCGATACCGGCGCGGGCATGCATTGTCTGGTCGGCATACTCGCGGCGCTCAACCAGCGCCATGCGACCGGCAAGGGGCAGCGGATCGAAGTCTCGATGCAGGATGCCGTCATCAACTTCAATCGCATCTGCTTCGCCGGGCAGCTCATGTTCGGCAAGCCGGTGCCGCGCACGGGCAACCAGAGCTCGATCGGCGCTGCGGCGCCGAGCGAGCTGTACCTGTGCAAGCCCGGCGGCCCGAACGATTACGTGATGGTCTATACGTCGCGCGCAGGCAGCTGGCATTGGCAGCGTCTGCTCAAGGTGATGGGCCGCGAGGATCTGGCGGAGGATCCTCGCTTCTCGACGCCCGCGATGCGAGTCAAGAACGCCGCCGAAGTCGACGCGCTGGTCGGCGAGTGGTGTGCCCGCCATACCAAGGTCGAGGCGATGGAGAAGCTGCAGAATGCGGGCGTGCCCGCCGGCGCCGTGCTCGATACGCAGGAGCTGAGCAGCGATCCGCATTTGCGCAAGCGCGGCATGTTCGCCCCGGTGCAGCATCCGAAGCGGGGCGAGGTCTGGATGCCGGGATGGCCGGTGAAGATGTCCGGCAGCAACGTCGAAGTGAAGTGCTCGCCGCTGCTCGGCGAGCATACGGCCGACGTCCTTGCGCAGTGGACGGGGATGACGCCCGCGCAGATCGACGAGTACATCAAGGAGACGCCGGTCAAGCTGGCGAAGAAGTAGTCGGACACTCAATCCCTTTTCGCAGACTGGATGGACGATGGCCAATATCACAGGTAACGAGCTGGTCGCCGAGGCGCTCAAGCGCATCGGCATCACGGATTTCTTCTTCATCATGGGCGGTCCGATCAACGACGTGCTGACGCACAGCATGAAGCGCGGCATCCGCGGCGTCGACGTGCGACACGAGCAGGCGGCTGCAATGAGTGCGCACGCCTATGCGCGAGTCACCAACAAGCCTGGGCTGTGCATGGGCGCCTCGGGTCCGGGAACCATCAATTTGACCACCGGGCTGGCGAACGCTCTGATCGATTGCAGCCCCGTGGTCGCCTTCGGCGGTTCGAGCCCGGTCAGCGAGTACGGCAACGGCGCCTTCCAGGAGATCGACCAGGTCGCCGTGATGAAGCCCGTCACCAAATGGGCGAACCGGGTCTACGAGACGCGGCGTATCCCCGAGTACGTCGATCTGGCGTTCAGGCAGGCGATCTCGGGCAAGCCCGGGCCGGTCTACCTCGATCTGCCCTCGGACGTGATCAACAACGTGATCGACGATGCGCTGGTGAAGTGGCCGGATCTCACGCGCACGCTGGAGCGTCATCGCCCGCAGGGGGATCCCGCCCTGATCGAGCAGGCCATCAAGCTCATCGAGGCTGCGCGGCGGCCGGTCGTTCTTTCGGGCAGCGGCGTGCTGTGGTCCGATGCCATCGACGAGATGCGCGAATGGCTCGACAAGACTGGCATGCCGATCTATACGACGCCGCAAGGCCGAGGCGTGCTGCCGGAGGATCATCCGCATGCCTTCCTCAATGCGCGCTCGACGGCGCTGAAGGAAGCCGATCTGCTGCTGATCGTCGGCACGCGGCTCAACTACGTGTTCGGCCATATCGCACCGCCCCGGGTATCGGCTACGGCGAAAGTCATTCGCATCGACATCGACCCGACCGAGCTGGCCGCCAATACGCGCGTCGATCTTGGCATCGTCGGCGATGCCAAGGCGGTCATGCGCCAGTTGCTCGGCGCGGGCGGGTCGCGGGTTTCGGCCGGATCGTTCGCCGACTGGCGCGGCAAGCTGGCGGCGATCGAAACCGCGAAGCGGCCCGAAGCCGAGCAGGCGATGTCCACCGACAAGACACCCATTCATCCGCTGCGGCTGTGCAAGGAAGTGCGCGACTTCATCGACCGGGATGCCATCCTCGTGGTCGACGGCCAGGAGATTCTCAACTACGGCCGGCAGTCGATTCCGACATTCAATCCTCGTCACCGCATCAACTCGGGCACCTTCGGCATCATGGGTGTGGGCATGCCGTTCGGGGTTGGCGCCAAAGTGGCGCATCCGGACAAGCAGGTCGTCGTGCTCCACGGCGACGGCTCGTTCGGCTTGAATGCGATGGAGCTCGACACCGCCACTCGGCACAAGCTGCCGGTGATCGTCGTCATCAGCCTGAACGGGGGCTGGACGGCGGATCCGAAGAAAGAGAAGCCGGGTCGCGATCTGGGCTACACGCGCTTCGATTTGTTCGCGCAATCGCTCGGCTGCCACGGCGAGCAGGTCGAGCGGCCGGAAGACATCGGTCCGGCGCTGCAGCGTGCGAAGGAAAAGATCAAGGACGGTCGGCCCGCGCTCGTGAACGTGGTGACGGATTTCACCGCGCGCGCCACGACGGTCCGATTCACCAAGACGGTGACCTAGGAGCACTTCTATGCGCGCAGCATGGTACGAACGCAACGGCCCCGCGCACGAGGTGCTGCAGGTGGGCGAGCAGCCCGACCCGATGCCCGGGCCGGGCGAAGTGCGGGTGCGCTTGCGCGCTTCGGGCATCAATCCCTCGGATGCGAAGGGCCGAGGCGGCAATCGGCCGATGAGCGCGCCTCTGATCATTCCCGGCAGCGATGGGGCCGGGGTGATCGACGCCGTCGGCACGCGCGTGCCCAAGCGCCGGATCGGAGAGCGCGTCTGGGTGTACTACGGACAGTTCCAGCGCGCATGGGGCACCTCGGCGCAGATGATCGCGTTGCCCTCGCGGCTTGCCGTCCCTTTGCCGGCGAAGATTCCGTACGCGGCCGGCGCTTGTCTCGGCGTGCCGGTGATGACGGCGCATCGCTGCGTTTTTTGCGAGGGCCCGGTCGAGGGATTGACGGTGCTGGTGACCGGAGGTGCCGGGGTGGTGGGGCACTATGCCGTGCAACTGGCTCGATGGGGCGGCGCGCGGGTCATCGCGACGGTGAGTTCCGACGAGAAGGCGGCGCACGCGAAAAAAGGCGGGGCTCATGCGGTCATCGACTATCGACGTGAGGATGTCGCCGCGCGCTTGCATCAGATCACGCGCGGTGCGGGCATAGACCGCGTGGTCGACGTCGAACTCGGCGTGAATCTGCCGACCTATGCGGCAGCGTTGAGGCCGAACGCGGCGATCTCGTGCTATGCCTCGGTCGCGGCCCAGGAGGCCACGCTGCCGCTGCGTTTGCGGCAATTGAATCTTAACGTGCGGATGGTATACGTCTACACGATGCCGGAGGACGCGAGGCGCCGCGCGCTGGCCGACATCGCCCGCTGGCTGCAGGACGGACGCCCCAAGTTCACTGTCGCACGGCGTTTCCCGCTCGATCGCATCGCCGACGCCCACGAGTATGTCGAGAGTGGACAGCGCATCGGTCAAGCAGTGCTGGACGTCGGGTAGTCGCAGCGCAGCGCCGGTTTTCGCCGACCGATCGGCCCTGGAGACGCTTTGCGCTTTGCAATCGGTCGTCCCGCCGCTTTGCCGGGATGACCGATTCTCCGAACTAACTGCGTTGGTCGATGGTCATGAAGAATGCGTGGCGCCGGCTGGTGAGGCAACCGGCATTGCACTAGGTTGAACGCCGAACGCGCGATCGGTGGCGGGCGCACCGCACTTCACGAAGACGACACCATGCCGGAAGAAAAGGTAAAGAAACCTCGTTCCATGCTCCAGGCATGGATGCATTCCGATGCTTTCCCGCGCATCCTCCCGTTCGCCTTGTTCATTGCCTTCGTCGCTGCCGGCTCTTTGTTCCCCGAGCCTGTTCCCGTCGCGCCCGGGGAGACCGATGCTCGCTGGATCTACGCGGCACGGGCGTTGGTCGCCGGTGCCGCCGTCCTGATCCTGTGGTCGAAGTTCGAAGAACTTCGATGGTCGCCGGGCCTGCGCTTGAGCGAGTGGGTGCTGGCCATCGGCAGCGGTCTCGCGGTGCTGGTCATCTGGATCCTGCTCGACGAAGGTTGGGTGACGTTCGAACTGAGCAGCGGGTTCGATCCGCGGCGATACGGCTCCGAGGAGATCGATTGGCCGGTCACCGTCATGCGGCTGCTGGGGCTTGCCGTCGTGGTGCCGGTGGTGGAGGAACTCTTCTGGCGTTCCTTTCTCATGCGCTGGATCCAGGAGCAGGATTTCCTGCGCGTCGAGCCCGCAAGAGTGGGGGTGCGTGCGCTGCTGATCTCGAGCGTGCTCTTTGCGCTGGAGCACAGCCAATGGCTTGCGGGCTTCATTGCGGGCATCGTCTATGGCTGGATCTACCTGCGTACCGGCAGATTGTGGGTGCCCATCGTCGCACATGCGGTCACCAATGGCATGCTGGGCGTCTACATTCTCGTCACGGGCGATTGGCGGTTCTGGTGATCAGGCGATCGGCATCGAGCTGCCGCAGTCTGGGGTGCAGGCCGGGATGAGCCCCCCAGGCAACGCGGATGCCCCGTTGTCCGCCCATCGGCGCTGGATAGAAGGCGATGCGCGCTCCGGCAACGGGTCGAACGGGGCAGGCAGCTAGCAGGCGATGGTCGCCGCGAAGGCGCGGTTAATGCTCTCGCCATCGATTCTCGATTCGGGCTAAGCTAGTGCACCGAGTCATCGATTCTTTGTTGAATTGCCCATCGCCTCGTGTGGCCCCGTGGATGGCGTAAGTCCAGCCATCGGCGCGCGCCGGCGACGGCGCTGGCCGCTGGGCTTTTCCGCGCCGAATCGCCGATTCCGGAGGCCGACTGGCACGTCCATTGCGGCGACCAGAACAACCGCCCGGCCGAGGTGTCCCAATGTTCGCTTCTTCGACGATGTTTTCCCGCAGTTTCCGCGACACGAGGTGGCTTGTGAATCCATGGGCAGGTTGGGGACGTGCTGTGCTGGGTGCGCTGTTGGTCTGGATGCTTGCGGTTCACACGCTTGCCGGCGCGCAGGCCGCAGCGACGCCGGGTGAGGCGCCTGCACAAATTCGGAGCATGGACAACTTGTCCGTGGTGCTGTTGCGTGCGAATGCGGCCAAGGACGCCCGCAGCGCGAACACCTTGGGCGTGCAGCGCGAGGGCAGCGGGATCGTCATCGACGACAGCGGGCTGATTCTCACCATCGGCTATCTCATCATCGAAGCCGAAGGCATCGAGATCGTGCCGGCAGACGGCAAGGCGGTGCCGGCGACCGTGGTGGGCTTCGATCATGCGACAGGCTTCGGTCTGGTGCGTGCCACCTTGCCGCTTGCCGTGAAGCCCATCGAACTGGGCGATTCGGCTGCCTTGCCCGAGCGCGAGCCGGTGCTGATCGCAGGCTTCGACGGCGTGGCGCCAGCTTACGTCGTCTCCAAGCGGCCGTTCGCGGGCTTCTGGGAATACCTGCTCGACAGCGCCATATTCACCGCGCCGGCGACCGTGAACTGGAGCGGTGCGGCACTTATCGGCCGCGACGGCAAACTCTACGGGGTGGGTTCGCTGGTGGTCACCGATGCGATCAAACCGCAGACTTACACCCCGGGCAACATGTTCGTGCCCATCGATCTGCTCAAGCCGATCCTGGGCGATCTGATCGGTTCGGGGCGCGTGTCGGGGCCGGCAAGACCGTGGCTCGGGGTGAATACGCAGGAGATGCAAGGCGGACATTTGGTGGTCACGCGCGTGACCAGCGACGGCCCGGCCGCCAAGAGCGGCTTGAAAGTCGGCGACATCATCGTGCGCCTGGGCGGCGAGCAGATCGCAGGGCAGATCGATTTCTATCGCAAGTTATGGGGATCCGGGCCCGCAGGCACCCCGATTCCCCTATCGGTTCTTCAGGGCGCTGAAGTCAAGCATCTCGTCGTTCCGTCCATGGATCGCAGCGAGCACCTGCGCAGCCGGACGATCTACTAGGGCCCTGCGTCGGGAATGCGCTGAGCGAAAGCGCCGAGCATCGACGCTGGAGCTTGGCGGAAATTCCCGCCAGGTGTCCCGCCTGGCTGCGATTGGCTTCGCGACCGACGCCGATTTCGACGCTTTCGTCCTTCCGCACCGTCGATTCCGTTCGGCCGCTCGGCAACGGATCTCCGACGCAGGACATCGCGGCGCAGCGTGCGCATTTTCGGACCTGCGTGCCAGGCATGAACCCTCGTGTCGCGAAGGTGCTCGCCGGACCAGGCGATCTGGCGGCGCGGTCGGCTCTGTTATTATCGCCGGCTCGTCTTCGCCCTTCTCAACATCGGAGCGCGTCAATGTCCCAGGATCGTATCAAGGGCGTGCTATCGCCCGTAGTTACTCCGTTCAAGGAGGATTTGTCTCCTGATGCGGAGCGCCTCATCAGCCACTGCAAGTGGCTCGTCTCGCAGCGTGTCGGGCTGGCCGTTTTCGGCACGAACAGCGAGGCGAATTCTCTTTCGGCGAATGAACGCATGGCATTGCTCGAGGCTCTGGTGAATGCCGGCATCGACCCCAAGCGCATGATGCCCGGCACCGGATGCTGTGCGCTGTCCGACTCGATCAGGCTCTCCGAGCACGCTGTGAAGCTCGGGGTTGCCGGGGTCCTGATGCTGCCTCCCTTCTACTACAAGGGTGTCAGCGACGAGGGCCTGTACCGCAACTTTTCGGAAGTCATTCAGGGCGTCGGCGATGCTCGGCTGCGCATCTACCTCTACCATATTCCCCCGGTATCCCAGGTCCCCATCTCGCTGGCGCTGATCGAGCGCCTGATCAAGGCTTATCCGGAAACCGTCGTCGGGCTGAAGGACAGCTCAGGCGACTGGAACAACACCAAGGCGGTGCTCGATGCCTTCGCCAAGACGGGTTTCGACGTCTTCGCTGGCAGCGAGTCTTTCTTGCTGCAGAACATGCGCCATGGCGGTGCCGGCTGCATCACCGCGGGTGCGAACGTCAATCCGGCCATGATCACCTCGCTGTACGATGCATGGAAGGGCGCGGGGGCCGAATCCATGCAGAAGGCGATCGACGATATCCGCAACGTGCTGCAAAGCGTGCCGATGATTCCGGCGCTGAAGCGGACGATCGCCCACTACTCGGGCGACATGGCCTGGAACCGGCTGCGTCCTCCGCTCACCGAACTCAACGCGGTGCAGGAGCAGCAACTGCTGCAGGGCTTGGAGAAGCTCGATTTCGGGATGCCGGGCATCAAGAGCAAGTAAGCGCCGGGTCAGGGGCGGGCGGATGCCCGCCGTGAGCGACAAGCAAAAAAGGGGAGTCCGGCGGACTCCCCTTTTGCGTCGTTGCGGGCGTATCAGAGGCCCTTGAAGACCGGGCGCCGCTTTTCCATGAAGGCGGTGCGGCCCTCTTCGTAATCGCGGCTCGCGAAACAGGCGTCGACCAGTTCCTTGCACAGCTTCAGATCGCGCTCTTCCGCATCCTTGAAGCGCTCGATGACGCTGCGCTTGACGGCCTTGAGCGTCAGCGGCGCATTGTCGGCGATCATTGCCGCGTAGTTGCGCGTGTACTTTTCCAATTCGTCCACGGTCACGAGCCGATTGATGAGGCCCATGGCCAGGGCTTCCTGCCCGTTGAACTTGCGCGCGGTAAAGAAGATCTCGGTGGCGAAAGCCGGCCCGACGACGTCGATCAACCGGCGGATGCCCTCGTAGCGGTAGCCCAGGCCCAGCCGGCCGGCCGGAATCGAATAGACGCTGTCGTCGGCGGCGATGCGTATATCGCAGCTCAACGCTACGCCACAGCCGCCGCCGATGCAGTAGCCGCGGATCATCGCGATGAGCGGCTTGGAAAATTCCTGCAGGGCACGATTGGCCGCATCGCCGGCGGCGTTGTAGGCGTCGGTCGCCTCCTTGCTGCCGCGCTTTTCCTTGAACTCGGAAATGTCCGCGCCCGAAATAAACGATTTCTCGCCCGCGCCCTTGAGCACGACCACGCGAATTTCAGGATCCTTCTCGAAGGTCTCGAGTACCCCGGGGATCGATTCCCACATCGACATCGAGACCGCGTTGTGGCGTGCAGGGTTGTTGAAGATGATCCAGCCGATGGGCCCTTCTTTTTGCACCAGCAGTTTTTCGGTCATCGTTTGCAGGCTCACGGTGGTCATCGGTCGTACCTCGGGGTCGAAAAGCGGGAAGCGGAGAATTATGCGGGATGGTCGGGCGTTAGTAAAACCTGCGCGCTGCCGGGGCCGCCCTCAAGCCGCTGGTGCAGGTGACGCAGCGCGATAAATCGGCGCGCAAGACCGACCGGCGCACGCGCGCCGATCATGCGCTGAGGGAGACGCTTCGGTCACGCACGACCCGCGACAGCGCGGTCTTCGAGGCATGCATCTCGGGCTCGCCGGCCTAGCTGCAGCTCTTCTTGCCTTCCTTCTTCTGCTCTTCCTTCTCCTTCTTGTTCTCGTCTTCCTTCTCGGCTTTGGCGTCTTTGTCCGCCTTGTCCTGCGTGTTCTGGGATTCGAGGATGGTAGCGATCGCCGAGTCGAGCAGAAGATCCTGCGCAGCCGTCGAGCTCGGCGCGGGTGCGAGCGAGCCGGCGGGCGAGTTGAACAACAGCTTGCCGGTGGGTGCGTAGCCGCTTTCGGTGTTGAGATTCTGCAGCTTGAGCGGGCTCAGGTTGTTGAACACGAAGTTCTGCCCTGTCCCGCTGGCCCGACCGGTGACGGAGAAGTTGATGTTGTTGTCTGCGGGCAGTTCCACCTTGCCGCTGGTCGAGCGCACATCGAGTTGTGCCGCAGGCTGGACGAAACCGGTCTCCGAATCCACGACGGCGTAGCTCAAAACAATGGGCGCGGTCGGCAGCTGCGTGATATCGCCGTTGGCGCGCAGGTTGAGTCTTTGCAGTGTGGTTGAGGTGATCGGGGCGTTGATCGTGAGCGGGCCCGAGTTGGTGTTGCCCACGGTCAGGTCTTCGACGCTGAGCAGCGCCAGTTCGCTGGTGCTCAAGCTGAACGCGCCCGCGGTCTCCGTTCCCAGACTGATCGGCATGCCGGCGGTGCGCGGCTGCAGCGTCATCGAGGAATTCCTGGTGACCAGCGGCGCGTTGATGGCCAGCGAATCAGTCGTGATCGAGATGCTGTTGCCGGCCGTGACCTGCTGGTTGATCGTGACGGAACTTCCGACCGCGCCTGAACTGGCCCCGAACGTGACCGAGGAGAAGTCGTAGCCGGCCGTGACCGGAGCGTTTACCGTGATGGTCCGTCCCGTGACTTGAACGCCGAAGAAGCCGTTGACTGCGCCGCCGATCGACACCGATCCGTTGGTGCCGGCGGATAGCGAGACGCTCGAATCGTCCGAGGTGATCGCTTGCGATGTCGTGATCGTATCGCCGGTGACGCTTACGAAGCTCGACGAATGAAGCGGCGCGTTGATGTTCGCGGTGCCGCTCGTTGCCGTGACTGTGATGCTGCCCGCGTTGCTCGAGCCGAGGGCTGCGTTCACGTTGATCGTGCCGCCGGCGCCCGTCAGCAAGGTGAGGTCATCGCCGGAGGTGCGGTCAATCGGCGCGGTGACCGTGATCGAGCCGGTCGGATTGGTGCCCGATGTCCCGACCACGAGTGTCGATGCCGATACCCGATTCACCTCGGCATTGGTGAGGCCGAAGCTTGAGTCTCCACCCAAGTCGACCGCGGCGCCCGCAAGTCTCGGCGCGAGCGTGACCACGTTGCCGTTCACGCTTTCGGCGAGGTTGATGCCGTCCGAGCGCAGCGTGATGTTCCCGAACGCCGCGATTCCTGTCTGCCCGTCGACGACACCGGCCGTGAGGTTTCCGGAGGACGTCAGGTTGAAGTTCGAGTCGCTCATGCCAGCGACCGTGCCGATCGCGTTGACCTCGGTGAGGTTGGCGCTGCCACCGGTGCCAATGCGCAGTTGGGGGGCTGTCACGATGGCGCCTGCCGACTGGTTGATGTTGCCGTCCGTGAGGAGCGCGAGCGCACTCGCGCTGCCCGGTAGCGTCAGCGGCGTGCTTATGGTCATGGTGCCGGTGCGTTCCATGTCACCGAACTGGATCACGCCGCTGGTCGAAAGCGCTGCTATCTGCGTCGATGTCAGGCCTAAAGCCGAGCCGCTCACGGTGCCGAGGTTCATGGTGCGGAAGGTTCTTGGTGCCACCGTGATTCGTCCGCCGCCCGTGCTGCTGATCGTGCTGAACCCGGCGCTCGGCATCGAATCCGCGCGCAGCACGATGTTCCCCGATGCCGCCAGTGCTCCACCGGTGTGGTTCAGCGTTGCGGCGCTCAACGTGACGTGCGGGACATCGGACGTGAAGCTCAGCGCCGCGGTGGTCGTGAGCGCTCCGGAGGTATCGAATGCCAGCGGGCCGGTGCCGGTCTTGATCTTGGCGAGTTCGGCGGTATCGAGGTCCAGCCCCGTGGTCGGCTTGGTGCCCAACGTGATGCTGCGTCCGGCACTCGCGGCCGTGATGCTCACGCCGGTGCCGGCGGTGAGCTCCGCGCCGGCGATCGACATGGAGTTCGCGGTGATGCCAAGCTTGCCTGCCGTGCCGAAATTGTTCGCGCTGAAGCCGGCGTCACCCCCCGTGATCAGTTCCACATTGCCTGCCAGCGTACCGACGTGGGGAATCATCAGGTCGCCCGCAGCGGTGCTGCCTATCGTGAGGGTGCCGGTGCCGTAAGCGAGATTGCCGAGATCGGTGCTGTCGAGGCCCAGCACGGATACAGTGCTGAGGATGTCGGCGCCACCCAGCGAGATCTGGGTGCCCGACGTGACCGGACGGATGTTGATCGCCCCGCCCCCGGAAGTGACCATGTCACCCAGCGCGACATTGTTTGCCGTGAGCGTGATGCTTCCGAACGTGCTGGTGAGGGCCGCGCTCGTGGTCAAGGAACCGCCGGAGATCAGAATATCGCCCGGCACGGTCAGCGTCCCCCCTGCACCGATCGTGACCGGCCTGCCAGATCCGGTGAGCAAGGTCAGATCGTAGAAGGTGCTGACATCGATCGGCTGGCTGACCGTGATGGCGCCCGAGGTTCCGGTGCCTAGAGTGAGGCGACCTGCGTGGATGCGGTCCATCTCGGCTTGGGTGATGCCGAACGCGATACCGGCCGGCTTGGTGCCGACATCGATGTCTGCGTTGGCGTGAGGCAGCAACGTGACGTTGCTGCCCCGCAAGGTGAGATTCTGATTGGACAGATCGAGGTCGACGCGATCCGCAGTCAAGGTGAGCGGCGAGGATTCGAACGTACCGGCGATCGCTCCGCTCAGATTGTCGACGTCGCCGACCGTCAGGTTGCTGCCCGTGGCCCGAGTGAAACTGACGTTCTCGCCACCCTGCAGCGCAACCTTGGCGACAATGTTAGGCTGGGTAAAGGTGATGACTTCCGAAGCTTCGATGGCGAGGTTTCCGCCCGGCATGGAGAGCGCACCCCCGGTTTGCGTCACCCTGCCATCGCCTGTCTTGAGGCTGAGCGAACGGTTCGCGGAAAGCGTGATCGGTGTGCTCATGTTGATGTCGCGCGTGTTCCCCGTGATGTCGCCTATGCGCAGCAGGCCGCCGGGTCCGAGCAAGGTCAACTCGCTCTGCGAAAGTCCGAGGTTGGAGCCGCTGTCGGCGCCGCCCAGATCGATCGAACGGATGTCGCGCGGCTTCACGTTGATGTCGCCGCCTGCGGTCACACCCGCGCTGATCGCCACCGAATTGCCTGTCAGCGTGACCGCGCCCGAGGCAGCGACGGGCCCTTGCAGGTCGATGGTCGGTGCACGGATCGAGAGCGGGTTCGCGGGCGGACTGGTGGTTCCGACGGCGAGCGAGCCGTAGAGGTCGACCGTGACGGCATTTCCGGCATCCAAGGCAACGCCGGTGACATGCGCGCTGGAGAAAGTGGTCGGGTCGAGCACGGAGATCGAGCCGCTCGCCGTCGAGAACTGAACCGTTCCGGCGGGCGCGCTCAGACGGCCTACTGCGCTGCTGCCGAAGTCGAGCGCAGTGCCGTCGCTATCGCCGAACACGATGTTGCGGTTGGCCGTGTGGGTGTTGATAGCGATGTTGCCGTTGGTCGAGCCGACGGTGGACCCGAGGGTCATCGTGTCGGCGGTCAATCCCAACGTATTCGCGGCAGTGAGATCGGCGTTCGCCGCGATGAAGATGCCGTCCGTGCCATCCCCGCTATGCAAGGTGAATTGGCTGATGGTGCTCGGGATCACGGTCGGTACGTTCACCGAGATGGGGCCTGCGGACGGACCGCCCAGGATCAGGTTGCCCGAGGCCAGAGCCCCGAGTTCGGCGGGGGTGAACTCCAGTGCGCCGGGGTTGCTCTTGGCGCCGACGATGTGCACCGGCCGGCCCGGGGTGTACGGAGCGAGCGTCGTGGCGGCGGCCACGAGGGACACCGGAGAGGCCACGTTCATCCGGTCGCCGCCGACGGTGAGCCGGGTGCCCAGCACGAAGGAGAACTCCGTGTTCGTCAGGCCGAGCGTGCCGGGCGTGTCGGCTCCGATCGTCACCGTGGTGCCGGCTTGTCGGGGCAGCAACTTGATGTCGCCGATGTTGACGCTCACGATGTTGGTGATGTTCATGTCGTCGGCCTGCAAACGGATGTTTGCCATGCCGCTGGAATTGTTCACTCGGACGCCGCTGACGAAGTCGACGACGCCGATGTTCAGTGCCGTGTTCGGTGCGTTCGTGAAGTTGATGTCGCCGGCGGAGCAGCAGAACAGGTTGGCCGCGAGCGTGCCGACCTGATTGTCCTGCGCCATGGCGATGCCCGTGCGGGCCGACAAAGCGAGGTTCGAAACGCTGACGGTTGCGCCCGTGTCTTGGGCGATCGAGTTCGAACTCGACTGCAGGCTCAACGTGCTGGTGCCCGAAGGCGCGATCGGGCCGGCAATGTTGATGGGCCCGCCGGTGCTCAGCTTGATGCGAGTCGGCGTCGAGAGGTTGTTCAACTGGGCCGAGGTCAGTTCCAGCGCGTTGCCCGTCGGCGCCGCGACGCCGAGCGCGATGGGACGGTTGAAGGAGCGCGTGTTGATGTCGATGTTGCCGCTGCTCGCGGCGGTGCTGTTCACGGTCAACGTGTCGGCGTTGAAGGTCAGGTTGGACGCACCCGTCGTGGTGAGTGGCGCGGCGACCGTGATGGCCGGGGCGGTCATCGTCAAGGGGCCGGCCACGCTCAAGCCGGCGTTCTGGGTGATCGAGGTCCCGCTCTGGATCTGAATCGGAATGGCATCGGTTTCGACGGTCGGACCGGCGATGGTGACCGCGCCGGTCGAGTTGTTGCCGAGCGTCAGTGAACTGACGTTGGAGAATCGGTCGAATTCCGCTTGCGTGAGCGAGAGCGCGGAAGTCGTCTCCGTGCCGAGGTTCATTGCGCGGCCGCCGGTGTTCTGGCGCAGCGTGACGTTGCCGCCGTTGACCTCCACGCTGCCCTGCAGATCCATGTTGTCCGCGGTGAGCGTGACGCCGCGGGTCGTGACCTGACTGCCGGATTCCAGCGTCAACGCGGAGGCGGACCCGGTGTCGGTCACCGAGGCGCTGAACGAGCCGAACTGCCCCGTGACGATCTGGCTTCCGGCCGTCACGCGAACGCCGGTGCGCCCGGATACCGACACGGAACTGCTGCTGCTGGTGAGGTTCGATGCTACCGTCGTGGTGCCAGCGTTCGAGTTTAGATTGAGCGAACTGTTGAAGGCGGCGATGGGCGCGGCAACAACTACCCCGGCCTGGCCGTTGACCGAGACGAATCCGCCGGTGATCGTGTTGGCGACACCGACGTTGCCGGTCGACGCCGTAAGCTGCACCGAGCCCCCGGAGGTGCCCAGGGCGGTCAGGGTGTTGATCGGTGCGTTGACGAGGATCGCATCCGTCCCGCTGGCGGAGAAGGAGCCGCCGCGCGTCGTGACGGCACCGCCGACGGTGATGCCGCCGCCGCCCGTGCCGTCGGAGTTCGCGATCAGGTTGACCGTGAGCGGGTCGCCGGTAGACGTGATGCTGCCGGCCGGCGTGATGACGATGTTGTTGTGCGCCTGGAGCGTGAGGCTGGTGGTGCCGATGAAGGCGCCGTCGGGAACGGATGTCGCCGTCTTCACGATCGGTGCGCTGACCGTGATGTTCCCTTGCTGGGTGCCCGCGTCCGTGCCGCGGCTCGTGGTGGTCAGCACCACGTTGCTGCCGAAGTCGAGTTGGGCGTTGATCAGATCGACGCCGATCCGTGAACTGTCCGCGAGCGGCGCGAAGAAAGGCGCTCCGGAGTTGAGGTTGGGATCGCGCTCGCTGCCGGCGACGATTTCGATGTCGTTCGGATCGAGCAGCCAGGTGCCGTTCCTGCCCGCCGGTGCGCGGACGTCGGGGCCTCGCTGCACATCGAGGGCGACTTTGCCGGAGGTTTCGACGAAACCGCCGTTGCCGGCATTCTGGCCGCCGCGCGCGCTGATGCTGCCGTAGCTGCGGGTGCTGTCGTCGGCCCACACGATCACCTTGCCGCCGTCTCCTGCACTGCCGGCATCGGCCTTGATCTGGGTCTCGGCGCCGACATAAGTGCGCTGCGCGTTGCGGATCGCCGGGTTGGCGCCGAGCAGGTCGCCGCCCACGAGGACCGTGCCGCCGCCCCGCTCGCCGGAGACGTCGACGCTCCCGGAGCCCACCAGGCCGACCTGCTCGCCGAGCAGCCGGACTTCCCCGCCTGCCCCGGCGCTTCCTTTCGCCTGCATCTGGCCGGCAACGAGCGTCGTGCCGCCCGAACTGACCTCGACGCTGCCGCCGGTTGCCCCGTTGGCGGTCGTGACGCTGCCCGCGGTCAGCGTGGCGTCGCGGCTCGCGCGAAACACGATTCTGCCGTTCTCGCCGACGACGGCACTGTCTGCGCTGACGATGCCGCTATTGACCGTCATGCTGCCGTAGATGCCCACCTTGCCCGACTCGGAGACGATCTTGCCGAGGTTCAGCGCCTTCGCGTCCGGGGCGGATACCTCGACGCGCACCTCTGGATTGGCCGAGTCGGTGAGCTCGACCGACTTGCCGGCCGCGAGGATCACTTCGCCCTGAGGCGTATGGATGATTCCGCTATTGGTGACGCCCTCCGGTGAGATCAGCAGCACGCGCCCGCCGGCCGGGGTGCGAATCTCGCCGGCATTGCTGAGGGCCTTGGCTTCCGGATTGGGGCCGAAACGCAGCTTTCCGCTGAGGAAATCGGCGTCCATGATATTGAGGGTCGAGGCCACCAGCCCGGCGGTGTCGATCAGCGCGCCTGCACCGAAGATGATGCCGTTCGGGTTGATCAGAAACACGCGGCCGTTGGACTGGAGGGTGCCGAGGATCGACGACGCTTCGCTGCCGATCACACGATTGAGAACGGCGCTTGCCGCGTTCTGCTGCACGAACCGGGTGGTTTCCCCGGCGGCGATGGAGAAGCCTTGCCAGTTGATGATGCTGCCTGGACTGTTGGTGACAGTCAGGACCTTGCCCTGGGTGTTGAACGTGGCTTGTCCGTGCGCTACCGTCGGGCCGACCGGATTCGCCCAGGCGAGGGTGGGAGCGAAGCAGCACGCTACAGCAGTGACGAGAATACGACAGCGAATCTGCCGCGGGTATGCGTGCGAGCTATTCATGGCGAACTCCCTGACTATTGCTGACTCTGGACGTGCCGGATTCGGGATCGGGCGTAATGGCCTGATCATGTTATCACTTAGATGGACTAGCGCTCTCCCAAGCAGCAGCCCCAAGTCACCTCAGATATCCAGTTTGGGCGGCAGAGCGGGCAGTGCATGCGATCCGGATAAGGATAATGCAAGAATCGGCCCAGATCGACCGGGCGGCGGTCGAAGCCCTCTGCATGATCCATTGCTGCGGCGCCGCGACCCCCGAACCGACGAGCGCCGGGAGGGGCTAGACAAGGCCGCGCTGGCGCAAGTCGTCGATTTGCTGCGGTGTTTTGCCCAGCACGTCGCGCAGCACTTCGTCGGTGTGCTCGCCAAGCATCGGCGGCGGTGTGTCGTACACGATGGGCGTGCGGGAGAACTTGATGGGATTCGCGACCAGAGGCAAGCTCCCGGCCACGGGGTGGGGCACGTCGACCTGCATCCGGCGGTGGACGACCTGCGGATCGGCGAACACCTGGTCAAGGCGGTTGATCGGGCCGCAAGGGACCCCCAAGGGTTCCAGGGTGCGAATCCATTCCGCGGTGGTCCGCGCCAGCATGGCGGGCGCGATCAGCGCCTTGAGTTCGTCCCGGTTGGCCACCCGCGAGGGGTTGTCCCGGAAACGCGCGTCTTCGATGAGCGCCGACAAACCCGCGACGTTGCAGAATTTCGCGTACTGCCCTTCGTTGCCGATGGCCAGAATGATGTCGCCGTCGCGGGTGGGGAACGCGTCGTAGGGCGTCAGGTTCGGATGGGAATTGCCCATGCGGCGAGGCGGCTCGCCCGAAAACAGATAATTGAGGTTTTGGTTCGCCAGCCAGGCGACCTGGGTGTCGAGCAAAGCCATATCGATGTGCTGCCCGACGCCGCTGGCGTTGCGCTCCCACAAAGCGCTCAGGATGCCGACGGTACTGTACATGCCGGTCATTAGGTCCGCGATGGCAACGCCCGCTTTCTGCGGACCGCCGCCCGGACGCTCGTCGCGCTCGCCGGTCACGCTCATCAACCCCCCCATGCCCTGAATCATGAAGTCGTAGCCGGCCCGATCCCTGTACGGGCCGGTCTGGCCGAAACCGGTGATGGAGCAATAGACGATGCGCGGGTTGATGGCGCAGATGTCCTCGTAGCCCAGCCCGTAGCGGGCGAGGTCGCCGACCTTGAAATTCTCCACCAGCACGTCGACGTGCGCGGCGATTTCGCGGATGAGGGCCTGGCCTTCGGGGCGGGATAAATCGATCGTCACCGACTTTTTGGCCCGGTTGGCGCACTGATAGTAGGCGGAGTCTGCGCAATCCTTGCCCGCCTTGTCCTTGAGGAAGGGCGGCCCCCAGGCGCGGGTGTCATCGCCTCGGCCCGGCCGCTCGACCTTGATGACTTCGGCGCCGAGGTCGGCCAGCACCTGAGTGCTCCAAGGGCCGGCCAGGATGCGCGACAGGTCGAGAACGCGTATGTTTTTCAGTGCGGCAGACATGGCGGCGAATGGCCAAAGGCCGCGATCCTGCCGCCAAAGCCTGCGGGTGTCAATTGCACCCGGCCGCGCTCATGCCGTGAAAACTACGGTCCGGGGGGACGTGAGTCCGGCTACGCCAGCCGACGGCGTTGCCTGCGCGCGACCAGGCCCACGAGCGCCAAACCCGCCAGCGTGAGCGCCCAGGTCGTCGGCTCTGGAATCGGTGCCACCCGATAGATGGTGTCCGCGCCCAGGGCGGCGACATAGAGGGCGCCGTCCGGGCCGCGCTGAATGTCCGTGACGACGCTGAAGCCCGTGCCGAACGCAGCGAAGGCATCGCCTGGATCGAGGACGCCGTCGGTCACGTCGCCCGTCAGCACGAAGCCATCGCGGTCCTCGTTGAGCCGGAAGAGCCACATGCGCCCCCGGTTGGTTTCGCCGACCAGGACCGCGTCGTCGTACTGCGCACCCCAGGAGGAGCCATGCAGGAAATGCATGGCGGTGATGCCGATCGGCTGGGCGAACGAGAACTGCGGATCCTGGTAGCTCGCGCCCGGCAACTGCACCAGATCGCTCGTCGAATCGGTGTCCCGGCTGTCCGGACCCATGATCGGCCGCCAACCGCTGTTCATGCCCGCGCTCAGCAGATTGATCTCGTCGTAGCTGCCAGGACCGTTCTCGGTATTCCAGATCCGGCCCGTGACCGGGTCGACGGCGAGGCCGAAGGAATTGCGCACGCCGTACGCGTACCAGGGGCGAACGCTCTGATTGGCGTTGCCGGCGAAGGGGTTGTCGAGGGGCACCGAGCCGTCGGGATTGAGCCGATACACGCCGCCGCTGCGCGCACTCGTCGTGCTGGACTGATTCTGTTCGATGCCGTTGCGGTTCAGGTCGCCCGTCGCGCCATACAGCTTGCCGTCCTGACCGAAGGCGAGCGGCCCGCCGTTGTGATTCGGACCGTTGGCCTGCCCGTCGCTGCTCGATCCGAAGGACGCCAGAGTCACCGGGTTGACGAGCGCGCTGTTGCCGTCCCACGTGTAGCGGGCGAGGCGGTTTTCCGTCCAGGCGCTTCCGCTGCCGGCGCTATAGTACAGATAGACATGTCCGTTTTGTGCGTAGCCCGGATCGATTGCGATCCCGAGCAAGCCCCGCTCGCTGTTGGTGGCTACCGACAGATTGAGTACCGTGGAGATCGCGCCGTTGTTGAAGCGCTTGACCGTTCCGCCCTTTTCGATGACGAAACCCTGGTTGGCGCCCGTGAAGCGGATGCCGGTCGGGTCGTTGATGCTGTTGCCCAGCAAAAAGTTGGAGACGACCAGCGAGGAGTTGGAAAAGGATTGGGCAAAGGCGGAGCCGGCGAACGAAATACACAGGGCAACGGCGAGGGCGCGCATGATTTCTCCGGGCGGGCAAGCGTTCAAGACACGTGAGTCGCCAGTATGCCGGCGTTGGGCGCAACGCGAGCGTGAGGAAATTCACGCTCGCGCGCAGTCCCGCGGTCAGCCGCACATGCGCTGCATCAGCCGGCGCAGGAAGGCCTCGCACTGGGCGATCTGCTCCAGGCTGACGTACTCGTTGGGCTTGTGCGCCTGCTCGATGCTGCCCGGGCCGCACACGACCGCCGGCATGCCCGCCTCCTGGAACAGTGAAGCTTCGGTGCCGTAAGACACTTTGCCGACATCGCGCGCATCGGTGAGGCCCAGGGCGAGTCGCGCTGTCGGCGTATCGGTCGAGACATCGAGTCCGGGCATGAGCGAGAGGACTTCCCATTCGAAGCCGCTGTTCGGATCGACCCGCTGCATTTCCGGCAACAAGGTTCCCTCCGCGAACCGCTTGACCTCTTCGAACAACGCTTCGGGACGGTCCCCCGGAAGATGCCGGAATTCGAAATCGAAGCTGCACTCCTTGGGCACGATGTTGAGCGCGGTGCCGCCGTGAACCACGCCCGTATGGACGGTGGTGTGAGAGACGTCGAACAAGGCGTCGTAAGGGCCCTGGTCCCGGAAGCGACGCGCCATGCTTTTCAGATAGGCGATGATCTCGGCAGCGGCCTCGACCGCGTTCACGCCCTGCGGCGCATAGGCCGAATGACACGCCAGCCCGCGCACTTTGCAGCGAAAGCTGTGCTTGCCTTTGTGGCCGATCACGACCCGCATGCTGGTCGGCTCGCCGACGATCACCGATGAGGGATGGATCCCGGCTTGCTTCAGATCGGCGAGCAGACCCCGCACGCCGATGCAGCCGATTTCCTCGTCGTAGGACAGCGCCAGGTGCAGCGGTTGTCGCAGGCCGTTGGCGACGAATTCCGGCGCCAGCGCCAGCGCGGTCGCGACGAAGCCCTTCATGTCGGAGGTGCCTCGCCCGTAGATCCGATCCCCGGCGATTTCAGCCCGGAAAGGATCGGTGTCCCATTTCTGACCGTCGACCGGGACGACATCGGTGTGACCCGAGAGGACGACGCCGCCGGGCTCGTCGGGGCCGAGGCTGGCGAAGAGATTGGCCTTGCGCCGCTCGCTGTCGTAGGTGAGGCGGCAGCGGGCGCCGATGCGTTCGAGTTCCGCTTGGGCCCATTCGATCAAGCGCAGATTCGAATCGCGGCTCACGGTCGAAAAGCCCACGGCCTTGGCGATGGATTCGACCACGTTCGGGGAAGCTGTCGGCATGATGCGGCTCTCGAATCGAAGAAGGCCCGGGCGGGCAATGACCAGACCCAGCATAGGTGGCCCGATCGGGGCGTGTCAACGCCGACGCGGCGACAATCCTGCCTGTGTTAGGCTTGTTTCGGACAGGCAATCGGCTCGGGAGCGTCATGGGAACGGGAATGAGGCCGGACGCCGCACTCGAAGCGGGTGATCCGCCGCCGGTTCGCCGCACGGTCACGATGCGACGAAGGCGCATGCGCGCCGATCCGGCCGCGAAGAACGAAAGATGACACCGGTGACATCCAGGCGCGCATTCGGACGGGCAGCACACAGGCGACCATGCTCGCCTATCTGATCCGCCGGCTCGGCACCAGCATCGCGCTTCTGTTCGTGATGTCGCTGCTGGTGTTCGTCGGCGTGTACGCGATCGGCAATCCGGTCGACTTGCTGATCAGTCCCGAGGCGGACCAGCAGGAGGTGGCCCGGGCGGTGGCGGCGCTCGGCTTGGACAAGCCGCTTTGGGAGCAGTACGTCATTTTCCTGCAGCAGGCGCTGTCGGGCGACTTCGGTCGTTCGTTCGCCTTCAACACGCCGGCGGTCGAACTCATTCTGCAGCGCCTGCCGGCGACGCTGGAACTGGCATTGGCGGCGATGGTCATCGCCATCCTGCTCGGCATTCCGCTCGGCCTCTACGCGGGCCTCAAGCCCGATTCCTGGCTCGCCAAGACCATCATGGCAGGCTCCATCGTCGGCTTTTCCCTGCCCACGTTCTGGGTCGGACTGATGCTGATCATGCTGTTCTCGGTGCATCTGGGCTGGTTCCCGTCTTCGGGACGGGGGGCGACGGTCGAGGTGTTCGGCATGCACTGGAGCTTCCTCACCTGGGATGGCATCCAGCATCTGCTGCTGCCCGCGTTCAACCTGGCCCTGTTCAAGCTCTCCTTGCTCGTCAGGCTCACCCGGGCCGGCACCCGCGAGGCCGTGCTGCAGGATTACGTCAAGTTCGCCCGGGCCAAGGGGCTGCGGATGCGGCGGGTCGTCGGTGTGCACATACTCAAGAACATCATGATCCCGATCGTCACGGTGATCGGGCTGGAGTTCGGATCCGTCGTCGCCTTCTCGATCGTGACCGAGACGATCTTCGCCTGGCCGGGCACGGGCAAGCTGCTGATCGACTCGATCAACGTGCTCGACCGGCCGGTGGTGGTCGCCTACCTGATGGTCATCGTGGTGCTGTTCATCGTCATCAACCTGGTGGTCGATCTGCTGTATTCGACGCTCGATCCCCGGGTTCGGCTGTCCCAGGGGGCGCCATGACGTCCGTTGACGTCGACCGGGCAGGCGCTGCGGCTGCGGAAACGCCGCTGCGCCGTTTCATCGCCGAGTACGCGGAGAGCCGGCTTGCCGTGGTCGCGCTCCTCGTCCTGGTCTGTATTCTCTTCGTGGCCCTCGCCGCGCCCTTGATCTCGCCGCAGAACCCCTACGATCTGGCGCAACTCGACATCATGGATTCGCGCCTGGAGCCCGGGCAGAAGAGCGCCAGCGGCATGACCTTCCTGCTGGGCAGCGACGACCAAGGCCGCGACATGCTTTCGGCCATCTTCCATGGGCTGCGCATCAGCCTGGGCGTCGGCATATCGGCCACCGTCGCGGCGGTGGCCCTGGGTCTGGTGCTCGGGTTGGTCGCCGCTTACGCGGGCGGACGCATCGACGCCCTCATCATGCGGCTGGTGGACCTGCAGCTCTCCTTCCCGTCGATCCTCGTTGCGCTGATCCTGCTCGCGGTCGTGGGGCAGGGCGTGGACAAGATCGTCATCGCACTGATCGCGGTGCAGTGGGCCTATTACGCGCGGACGGTGCGATCGACGGCACTGGTCGAGCGCAACAAGGATTACGTCGAAGCCGCTCGGGGCTTGCGCCTGTCGCCCGCGCGCATACTGTTTCGCCACATCCTCCCCAACTGCCTGCCGCCGCTGATCGTGGTGGCCACGGTGCAGGTCGCGCATGCGATCTCGCTCGAAGCCACGCTGTCGTTCCTCGGCCTGGGACTGCCCATCACCGAGCCCTCGCTCGGACTGCTGATCGCGAACGGGTTCGCCTATCTGCTGAGCGGCAAGTACTGGATCAGCTTCTATCCGGGGCTGGCGCTGCTGATCACCATCATGGCCATCAATCTGGTGGCCGATCAACTGCGCGACGTGCTCAATCCTCGCCTGGCTCGTTGATAATCGGCGCTGTATCGATCATCTCGTCAAGGCCAGCTAATGGAGCAGCGTCCGGAATTGATCCTGTTGCGCGACTATCCCGAAGCAATGATGCGGGCGCTGTCGGCGCGCTACGTGGTGCATCGTTACTTCGATGCCGCGGACAAAGACTCGCTCGTCGCCGATGTGGGCGATCGCGTGCGCGGCATCGTCACCGGTTCGTCCATCCCCACGCCGCGCAGCCTCATCGAGCGATTTCCGCGAGCGGAAATCATCGCCTGCTTCGGCGTCGGAGTCGATCCCATCGACGTCGACTATGCGCGCAGCCGCGGCATCGTGGTGACGAATACGCCCGATGTCCTGGTCGAGGATGTCGCCGACATGGGCGTCGTCCTGCTGCTCGCCGCCTCGCGGCAAATCGTCCGCGGCGATCGCTTCGTGCGCGAGGGCCGCTGGCTCGCCGGCATCATGAACTTCACGCACAGGGTGAATGGCGGGCGGGTCGGCATCGTGGGGCTGGGGCGCATAGGCTGTGCCGTCGCCAGGCGACTGGAGGCCTTCGGCATGGCGGTGGCCTACCACGGGCCGCGAGACAAGCAGCATCCGCGCTATCGCTACTATGCCGACCTCGCGGCGCTGGCACGCGATGTCGGCTTTCTGGTGCTGACGTGTCCGGGCGGACCGGCGACGCGTCACCTCGTCGGGCGCGAGGTGCTGGAGGCGCTCGGGCCTGAGGGCATTCTCGTCAATATCGCACGGGGCAGCGTGGTGGACGAGAGCGCACTGATCGCAGCGCTGCAGCGACGCGTCATTCGCGCAGCGGGCCTGGACGTCTATGCCGACGAGCCGCGGGTGCCGCCGCCCCTGTTCGACCTCGACAACGTGGTGCTGTCGCCGCATCAGTCGAGCGCGACTCACGAGACGCGCGCCGCCATGGGCGAATGCACCTTGGCGAATCTGCGCGCCTACTTCGACGGACAGCCGGTGCCCAATCCGGTGTGACCGTCCTCCGCACTCGCGTGCGGGAATCTGCTCGGGGCTCGGGGCGAGCGACTTCCAGAGCCGGTTGTGTTTCTCGTGCCCGGCCTCGACGAAGGTCGAGCATTCGTCGGGCGACGCGCTTGCCGTGAGCTCGACGCCCTGTTCGATGAACGGCTTGCGCAGTACAGGATAGCTGGTCGCCTTGCAGGCGCATGCGCATGTCGAGCGGTGTGCCGGCGGGGGCCACCATGAGATCGAAAATGATGGCTTCATAGCCGGGCACGCCGGCCTCCGCGATGGTGGGTGCATCGGGGAACGCGGACGAGCGTTGCTTGCTCGTGACACCCAGGGCGACGATGCGCCCGACCTTCACTTGAAGCAGCGCGGTGCTGATCGTGGCGAACATCGGCGACACTTGTCCGTCGATCAGGTCGATCATGGCCGGACCCCCGCCTTTGTACGGCACGTGCAGAAAGCGCGCGTTGATCTGTTCGTTGCAGAGTTCGGCAGTGATGCGCCCAGTCGATGCTTCGCCCTGGGTGGCGTGAACCGGGTCGCCGGGTCGGGCGCGCGCCAGTACGATGAATTGTTTGACCGAGCGCGCCGGCACGGATGGACCACCAGCGCCTGAGGCAAGGTGGCGAGCATGCTCACGCCGACGAAGTCGCGCACCGGGTCGTCGGCACTTCTGCAACCAGGCCCGGCGTCGACACCAGGGTGTTCGCGGCGACCAAGACGGTGTCACCGTCCGGCGGTGCGCGCGCGACGATCTCGGTGCCGATCACGCCGCTGGCGTCAGGGCGGTTGTCGACGATGAACTGCTGGCCCAGCGATTCGCTCAGCTTCTGACTGACGGCGCGCGTGACGATGGTGACATTGCCTCTCGCCGAAAGCGGCACGACGATGCGCACCGTGCGGGCGGGATGGTTCTGCGCAAAGGAGGTCGGTGCGAGTGCGAGAACTCACGCCGCACAGGCAGCGGTGGACGGCGGCACGCGGGGAGCGTCCCGACGGGACAGCTCCCGCGCTCGCGCTCGGGGCGCGCTGCCGGTCCGGCGCTATGCCGTGAGCGCGCTCATGCTCATCCGCCCTTGGTCTTCAACGCCTCGGCCCGGATGGCCGCGATGGTCGTGCGCGGCGTGATGGCTTCCTGCTCGATCTTCAGTTCGATGATGGCGGGTTTGCCTGAGGCGAGTGCGCGCTCCAGCGCAGGTTCGAATTCGTCGTTGCGAACGACGCACTCCCCGTGCGCGCCATAGGCTCGCGCCAGCGCGGCAAAGTTCGGATTGCGCAAGTCGGTGCCCGAGACGCGCCCGGGATACTCCCGCTCCTGGTGCATGCGAATGGTGCCGAACATGCCGTTGTTCACCACGAAGATGACGATGGGCAGATCGTATTGCACGGCCGTGGCGAGTTCCTGGCCGGTCATGAGAAAACCGCCGTCGCCGCAAAAGCACACGACCGTCCGTTCCGGATGAACGACCTTGGCCGCTACCGCCGCAGGCACGCCATAGCCCATCGCGCCGGAAGTGGGGGCAAGTTGCGTGCGAAAGCCCGTGTAGGCGTAGAAACGATGCACCCAGATGGCGAAATTGCCCGCGTCGTTGGTGACGATGGTGTTCTCCGGCAAGCGCTTGCGCAGATGCATCATCACGTGCGCGAGATTCAATGCTCCCGGCATCTCGGTGGGCTGCTGCCAGCGCTCGAAATCGGCCCGTGCCTGCGCTGTCCATGGCGCCCAGGCACTGCCATCCACCGGCGCAAGCGCCTTGGCTGCCGCGGCGAACTCCGGCATGCCGGCGTTGATGGCGAGATCCGCTTGGTAGACGCTGCCGAGTTCTTCGGCGCCGGCGTGGACATGGATGAGTTTCTGCGTCGGGCAGGGCGCCTGGATCAGGGTGTAGCCGTTGGTGGTCCATTCGCCGAGGCGCGCGCCGATCACCAGCAGCAGGTCGGCCTCGCGCACACGCTTGTCGAGCGCGGGGTTCATGCCGACGGCGATGTCGCCGACGTAGTGCGGATCGCGGTTGTCCAAAAGATCCTGGCGGCGGAAGACGGCGGCGGCCGGCAAATTGTTCGCTGCGATGAACGCCTTCACATCCTCGCACGCAGCCTGCGACCAGCCGTTGCCGCCCAGGATGGCCAAGGGGCGACGCGCTTCGGCGAGCATCGCCCGCAGTCGTTGCAGATCTTGCCCACCCGGATGGGCCGCGACGCGCGTGTACGGGCCGGTGTCGGGCACGGTCGCCTTGGCGACCAGCATGTCGTCGGGCAGCGCGAGCACCACGGGGCCGGGCCGTCCGGCGACAGCCGTATGGAAAGCGCGACTCACGTACTCGGGCACGCGGTCGGCGCGGTCGATGGAAGCCACCCATTTGGACATCTCGCCGAACATGCGGCGAAAGTCGATCTCCTGGAAGGCTTCACGATCGATCGCGTCGGAGCCGACCTGGCCGATGAAGAGAATCATCGGCGTGGAATCCTGCTTGCCCGTATGCACGCCGATGCTCGCGTTGGTGGCGCCCGGACCGCGGGTGACGAAGCAGATGCCGGGACGTCCCGTCAGCTTGCCGTAAGCCTCGGCCATGTTGGCCGCGCCGCCTTCCTGGCGGCAGACGATCAACCGGATGTCGCGATGATCGTGCAATGCGTCGAGCGCGGCGAGGTAGCTTTCTCCGGGAACGCAGAAAATGGTATCGGCACCATGGACTCGGAGCGCATCGATGAGCAACTGGCCGCCGCTGCGCGGCGCGGATGGGTGGGGCTTCAAGGGATCCTCCTTCGGCTTGCTGAAGCGCCGAAGGCTAGCACGATTCCTTCGCTCTCCGCGCCGACGGCAGGCGCGCCGACGGCTACTGGATGGCGCCGCTCGCCCGCAGTCGGCTGTGCTCGGCGTCGGCCGCATGCAGCGCTTCCAGCAAGGGTCGCCGCAGCCACTGCTTGTTCAAGGCGAACGCGCCGGCGGGCTTCGACCCGAGCAGCAGGGCGGCCGCGTCGGTGCGAGCGTCGAGTTCCTCGAACGCGACGACCTCGCCGATCAATCCGCGCGCGCCAGCCTCGTCGGCCGGCATGCGTCGCCCGCTTTGTACCAGGTCGCAGGCGACACCCGCGCCGGCCAAATGGGTGAGGATCGCCAGCCCCGGCATGGTCGGGCCGCCGAGGTCGATCTCGGGCAGGCTGAGCGCGGCGTTGTCGGAGGCGACCACGCGATCGGCGAGCAGCGCGATCATCGCCCCGCCGCCCGATGCGACACCGTTCATGCGGGTGACCACGGGCTTGGCGAATCCGGCCAAGGCGATCACCAGTTCGAAGAAGCGCTCGGAGCGTTGTCGACGCGCATCGGCAGGCGGAAGCTCGGATACCGAGCGGACGTCGACGCCGCCGCAGAACGCGCGCTGTCCGGCGCCGGTCAGCACCAGGGCCTTGATGCTCGCGTCTTCCGCGACGGCGTGCACGTGCGCGGTCATCCGGCCCATCATCGCCGCCGTCATCGCGTTCGCCTTGTCCGCCCGATCGATGATGAGCCAGGCGACATCGCCGCGTCGTTCGAATCGGATCAGGCTCGGTTCGCTCATGTGCTGTTCTCCGTGGGAGGGTGAATCGATCGTGCCGCCGTCTCATCGCGGACGCTCGGGCGCTGCATCGCAATAAAGCAGCGCCGGCTGGCGTGGTCGTCGATGGCCGCGGCTCATGGCCGACCGGCACGGCGGTCGGCTCGAAATGGTGGGTGTATCATAGCAGTCGACCCCGTTCGTCCATTCCGGAGGAGAAGACCATGCTTACGCAGCGCCTGGCACAGTTCGTCATCGACACCAAAGCCGCCGACATTCCCAGTGACGTCATGGACGCCGCGCGCGACGCCTTCATCGATACGCTGGGGGTGGCGCTGGTCGGCTCGATCGACGAGGTGGGCGAGATCGCCTTCCGCTATGTCAACGGCTTGGGGGGGCGGCGCGAATCCACCATCTGGGGCACGCATGCCGCGACCACGATGGCCGAAGCGGCCTTCGTCAACGGCATCTACGGACACGCGCTCGACTTCGACGATGTCCACACCAACATGCACGGCCACCCCAGCACGACCATCGTTCCGGCGACGCTCGCAGCCGCCGAGACCGTCGGCACGTCGGGCAAGGAGCTCCTCGCCGCCTATGCCATCGGCCTGGAAGTGGGCGGAAAGCTCGGCGTCGCAGTCGGCAATGGCCACTATCAGCGCGGCTGGCACGCCACGGCGACGATGGGCGTATTCGGCTCCACCGCGGCCGTCGCCCGCCTGCTGGGCTTGAACGTGACGCAGTTGTGCCACGCCCTCGGGCTTGCCGCATCCCAGGCGTCCGGCATGCTGAAGAACTTCGGCACCATGACCAAGCCCTTCCATGCCGGCCACGCTGCCCGCTGCGCGGTTCAAGCGGTGCTGCTGGCCAAGGCCGGATTCACGGCCGACACCAGTATCTTCGACGGCGACGACAGTTTCTTCCGCACGTATGGCGAGTCCGACGTGGTGCCCTTCGAGCCGCTGCTCGATCAGTTGGGCAAGCCGTGGGAAGCGCTCTCTCCGGGGATCAGCTACAAGCGTTGGCCCTGCTGCTATTGCAACCATCGCTCGATCGGCGCCTTGCTGGCGATGATCGAGGAGCACGGCATCCAGGGCAAGGACGTGCAGGCGGTCGAGATCGGTTTCCCGCCCGGCAGCGACACCGCGCTGGTGCACAAGAATCCGCAGACCGGCCTCGAAGGCAAGTTCAGCATCGAATACGTCGCGGCAGCGACTTTGCTCGACGGCAAAGTCGGTATCGATACCTTCACCGATGTGATGGTGCAGCGCCCGCAAGTGCGCGCACTGATGAAGAACGTCAAGCGCTACCGCGTTCAGATCGAGGGCATGTACTCCGGCGGCGTGGGCTTCAACGATGTGCTCGTACGCACCACCAAGGGCGAGTACAAGATGCGTGAGAATCGCGCGCCCGGATCGCCCGCCTGGCCCATGAACGCCGCCGAGCGCGACGAGAAGTTTCTCGATTGCGCGGGACGCGTGCTTGGCGACATCGGTGCGCGCCGGGCACTCGATCTGGCTGTCGACATGGGCAAGCTCGCCAATGCGGCCGATCTGGCGAAGGCGCTGGTCCCGACGGAGACGACCGCTCAGCGCAGCCGCGCCGCGGACGCGGCCCTGGCAAAGTAAGCCGCTGGCGTAAGCATGGCGGGCGAGAGGAGTTATGCGCGCATCACGCGCGTCGACCTGAAGAGGTTGCTTGCGATCGCCCGCCTCGAGCGCGACGATTTTTTTTCGCGCCACAAGGAATACGCCATCCTGTATCGCAAGCGGGTGCTGTGCACCGCGCTTTGTGGCGACACCGCCCTGCACTACATCAACGGGCAGACCGGCATCGCGAGGTTCGAGGTCTGGACCTTCTATGCCGAGCATCCGGAAGCGACTTTTCCGTATTGGCACGAAGAGCGCTACGACTACGGGGCGAGCGCGAAATTCGGTCGCTTGCCCGAGGCGCCCGCGGCCTTCAAGGGCAGGCCGGTCGATCTTGCCGGGCGCTCGATCGATGCCTCCCCCATGGACGATCCTCTGGAAGCCTTGCAGTACTATCTGCGGCGCGGCGCCACGCCGGTGGCTCGGCGCATGGCGGAGAAAGCCGTCGTGCTGCTCGAGCCCGAACCCTTGGTGGGGTATGTCGCGTGGCCGACGCTGGTGCCGGCACGGCCCACCCCGATCGGCGCCATCTGATTCGGCCGGCGGCCCCGCCAGCCACTGAAATTCGCGCGCCCTGCGCCGCGCCACAAAGGAGGAATGATGAAGTCATTGCGAGTACTGCTCGGCGGGCTGGTTCTGGCCGCAGGCTTCAGTCCGCCGCTCTACGGGCAAACCTATCCCAGCGGCCCGATTCGCGTCATCGTGCCCTATCCTCCCGGCGGAGGAACGGACATCCTCGCCCGCCACATCGGCCAGAAGCTCAACGAAGCGTGGGGCGTGCCGGTTTTGATCGACAACCGGGGCGGCGCCAGCGGGACGATCGGCACCGCGCTGGCAGCGAAGGCGGCACCCGATGGACAGACGCTGCTGGTAGTTCCGAGCGCTTTCGCCGTCAACCCGAGCATCTACAAGAACCTGCCTTACGATTCGACGCGGGACCTCGCGCCTGTGACGCAGATCGCATCGAGCCCGCTCGTGCTTTGCGTGCATCCTTCCTTTCCGACCCGTTCGGTGAAGGAACTCATCGCCTTCCTGAAGGCGCGGCCGGATCAGATCGTGTACGGCAGCTCGGGACACGGCTCGCCGCCGCAGATCGCGACCGAACTCTTCAAGCTCATGACCGGCACGCGCATGATCCATGTGCCGTACAAAGGTGCCGGGCCGGCGGCCGTGGATTTGATCGCCGGCCAGATTCCGATCTATTTCATGAATGCGCTTTCGGTGGTGCCGCACATCCGCTCGGGACGGGTGCGGCCCCTGGGCGCTACCAGCAGCAAGCGCTTCCAGGCCCTGCCCGACGTGCCGACCATCGCGGAGGCGGGCGTTCCGGGCTACGAGTACACCAACTGGTACGGCGTGCTTGCACCGGGCGGCACACCGGGTCACGTGGTCGGCAAGCTGCAGGCCGAGATTTCGCGCATCCTCAACCTGCCCGAACTGCGCGATCGGCTCAACAACGAGGGCGCGGTCGTCGTGGCGAGCACACCGGAGCAGTTCGGCGCTTTCCTGCGCGCCGAGACCGAGAAGGCGGCCAGGATCGTGAAGGCCTCCGGGATGACGGCGACCAATTAGCCGGTTAGCATCGAGCGATCGGTACGATGGTTCGAGAAGCCGCGCATGAGCACATGCCTTGCGCAGCACGGTCGAGGAGCGTCGCAGTTCATCGGCATGTGCGAGAGGCAATCCACGGGTGCGCCGTCGAGCGCAAAAGGAGATCGCATTGGCTGGCAAGGACTATGAAGCGTTATGGCCGCGCAGCCCGCGCCAGGTGGGGGTCAAACCCCTGGCCCGGAGGCTGGAGAATCTGAACGGCAAGACGGTCGCCCAGTTGTGGGACTACGTGTTTCGCGGGGATGCGGTCTTCGCGCTGCTCGAAGAGGGGCTGAAGAAGCGCTTTCCCGACGTGAAGTTCATCAGCTTCAAGGAGTTCGGCAACACCCATGGCGGCGACGAGCGCGAAGTGCTGGCCTCGCTGCCGCGCAGGTTCAAGGAGCTGGGGGTCGACGCCGTCGTCTCCGGCATGGGCTGTTGAGGCAGCTGTACGCCCGCCGTGTTGCGGGCCAGTGCAGCGAGCGAGGCGGCCGGCGTGCCGTCGTCCACCTTGGTCTGCGAAGGTTTTCTCGGCTTGGCCGCGGCATCGTCCGTGGGCTTGGGCATGCCCAATCTGCCGGTGGCGCTGGTGCCCGGACACACAGGCGTGCAGAACGATGAAGTGCTCCGGCGCAACATTCTCGAAACCACGCTCGACCGGGTGGTGGGCAATCTGACGCAACCGCCCAAGGAAGCGCTGATCGAAGACGAGCCCGGTGCGCGGGAGATCATCTGCCGGGGCAGCTTCGAGGAGGTCAACGAGTACTTCGAGGCCAACGAGCTCAGCGATGGCTTGCCCATCGTGCCGCCCACGCAGGAGAAGGTCGAGGCTTTCCTGCGCTACACCGACCGCGATCCCGACGAGGTGCTGGGCATCATGCTGCCCGACAGTCGCGCGGCGACGGTATGGAGCGTCGCGGTGAACGGCGTGATGGCGGGTTGTCGGCCGGAGTACATGCCGGTGCTGGTCGCGCTGGCCGAGGCGATGGTCGATCCCTACTACGGGGTCGAGCATAGCGGCAATACCCCGGGCGGCGAGACGCTGATCCTCATGAACGGCCCGATCATCAAGGAACTCGGCTTCAACTACACGCAGGGTGTCATGCGCGACGGCTTCCGCGCCAACACTTCTGTCGGCCGTTTCTGGCGCCTGTACCTGCGCAACGTGGCGGGCTTCCTGCCGCACAAGAACGACAAGGCGACGTTCGGCAACACCTGGCGTGTCGTCGTCCCGGAGAACGAAGACGTGCTGGCCAAGATCGGCTGGGAGCCGAACAGCGTCGAGTTCGGCTTTGCGCCCGGCACCAACACCGTTGCGGTGGCCCGCTACACCGGCGGCAACCACATCTCCTCGGTGTCGGGCAGCACGCCGGAAGAGTTGATGCCCTACATCGCCGACGCGATGGTCAAGCAGTACTCGTGGCAGATCATGTTCTCGGTCGGGCAGGGCATGGGCACGCTGCGGCCCTTGATGCTGATGTCGCCCATCATCGCCGAGACGATCGCGGGCTGGGGCTGGTCCAAGCACGATCTCAAACAATACCTGTACGACCATGCGCGCATCACGGCCGAGCAGTTCGAGCGCTTCCTGCGCGACTGGACGCTCAAGCCGATCTGGAGTCTCAAGGAAGAGGCCATGCTGGGGCGCATTCCCAAGGTCTACTACGAGTCGGACGATCCTCAGCGTCTGGTGCCGCTGGTGTGGGAGCCGGAGGACTACATGCTGGCGGTGACTGGCGATCTGATGCGCAACAGCGTCTACATCTTTGCCCACAACGGCGTGCTCGGCTATCCCACCGGCAAGGCGATCCACCTGCCCAAGCACTGGAATGCTCTGCTCGAAAAAGGAAAGCGCAAGTGAGCCTGCGGCGACGGCGTGATATCTGGGACGTGGCCATCATCGGGGGCGGGATCGCCGGACTGACGGCCGCCTGGCATGCGACACGGCGGGGTCTGGCCCCTTGCCTCTTCGAGCCACAGCCCGGCTATGGCGGACAGGTGGCGACGGTGAACACGATCGACGACTGGCCGGCGACCGGGCCGGTGTCGGGGGTGGAGCTCGCTGCGAGCCTGGCGGCGGGTTTGAGCCACGAGATCGTCGAGATGGTCAACGAGCCGGTGTCGAAAGTGCAGCCCGAGGGCGGATTGCTGCGCGTGTCGTCCGCATCGCACAGTATCCGCGCGCGCAAGGTCATTGTTGCGAGCGGCGCGCGGTTGCGCACGCTCGGTGTGCCGGGCGAGGAAGAACTCAGGGGCAAGGGGGTGTCGCAGTGCGCCCATTGCGACGGCGGTTTCTTTCGCAATCAGGATGTGGTGGTGGTCGGTGGCGGCGACGCGGCCCTGCAGGAGGCGCTGGTCCTGGCCGAAGGCTGTGGCAGCGTGACCATCGTCGCGCGCTCCCGCCTCAGAGCGCGATCGGCCTACGTCGAGCGCGCGGCCAGCAAGCCGAATATCCGCTTCGTCTGGGACAGCACGATCGACGCTGTTTCGGGCACCGCGGGCGTCACGGGCGTCCGGCTGCGCAACGTCAAGACCGGCGCCACGAGCGAACTCGCCTGCAGCGGCGTATTTCCGTTCATCGGCGTGACGCCCGATACGTCCTTCCTGTCCGCGAAGGTTCGGCGCGATGCGAGCGGCTGCCTGGTGACCGATGCCGAAATGCGCAGTTCACTGGCCGGCGTGTTCGCGGTGGGAGCCGTTCGCGCAGGTTACGGCGGGGATCTGGTGAGCGCTTCCGGAGAGGCCGCGTTGGCGATCGCAGTCGCAGCGAACGAGCTCGCGGTCTGAGTCGCTCGGCGCGGTTGCGGTCGTCACGCGCGCCGATCAGATTCGCCGGAAGCGCACGCTGATGCGTGTGCCTTCGGTTGCCGTCTGCGTGCCGAGCTCGATGCTCGCGCCATGCTGGTTCGCGATCTCCATGACGATCGCAAGGCCGAGTCCGCTGCCTTCCGAACCGCTGCCGGGGATGCGGTAGTAGGGCTCGAACACCCGCTCGCGCAGTTCCAGCGGGATGGGGCGTCCCATGTTGGCGACCGAGCAGACAACCGCGCCATCGAGCACGCTGACGGTCACCATGATGGTGCTCGATGACGGCGCATAACGCGATGCGTTGTCGAGCAGGTTCACGATCAGTCGTTGAATCTTGATCGGCTCGCCCAGAATGCAGGCGTCTTGCGCGTCCTGCGTGACCAGAACTTCGATCTGCTGACTCTTTGCTTGCCGCAGCGGATCGAGGGCGGCGACGGCGTCGCGCACGATGTCGGCGAGCCGCAGGGCGACGGCGGGTTCCCGATCGTTCGCATCCTGGGTGCGGCTGTAGACCAGCATTTGTTCCGCGAGCCTCGATGTGCGCGCGAGGCCTTGGCGCAATTGACTCATCGAGCGCGCGCGCTCTTCCTCCGTGGCCGCACGCGCCAGGTTCTCGGCGTGGATCTTCAGTGCCGCGAGCGGGGTTCTCAGTTCATGCGCCGCGGCGTCGGTAAATCGGCGTTCGTGATCGAGAGCCCGGTGTACCCGCTGCAGCAAGTCGTTCAGCGCCCGCACGACGGGTGCGGCTTCCTCGGGGACGGATGCCACCTCCAGCGGGCCGAGCGAGTCCGGTTCTCGCTTCTCGATGCTCGCAGCCAATTGCCGCAGCGGTGCCAGCCCATAGACGACGAGCACGTTGACGAGGATCAGGAGCAAGGCCGCGCCGGCGATCAGCGGCGTCATGACCGCGATGCCGAGGTCATGCAGCAGTTCGTCGCGCACCTCGTCCTTCTCGGCCACCTGGATCCAGGTGCTGCCCGAGCGCAGCACGAACACGTTGTAGGGTTCGCCGTCGATGGTGCGAAGGCTGAATCCGGGCGCATTCGGGCCGAAGGGCTTCTCCGGCGCCGATGTCGAGCGAACGAGCAGCCTCCCGTCGTCGTGCCAGATCTGAAACGCGATCTTGGTTTCGTACGGATGTCCGAGTGAGGTGCCGACATCGCCGCTGCCATGCTCGATCTCTCGTGGCAGCGCGATCACCAGCGGATTCACGATCGTGGCTCGCTCGACCTGACGCGCAACGATCGCATCGAGCACTCGAGCCGACGTGGCGAGCCGTGCGCTGAACAGCTCTTCGGATTCGTGCTTGGTGACGGCATAGCTCCACCAGGCCGCCGTGGCGAGGATGATGACGAGGGCGAGCAGAATGCCGATCAGCAGCCTTGAACGAATCGAGCGACTTCGAAGCGCCATGGTGAGCCGGGCTACCGCGGGCCGATGCGGTAGCCCACGCCTCGCACGGTCTTGACGACTTCGGGATAGAGCTTGCGGCGCAGGTGGTGGACATGGACGTCGATGGTGTTGCTCTCGACGTCTCCCTCCCAGCCGTAGATCGCCTCTTCGAGCTGGCTGCGGCTCAGGATGAGGTTGGGGTTCTCGATCAGCTTCTTCAGGAGCATGAACTCGCGCCGCTGCAATTCGATCGCAGCCCCCCGATAGCTGACTGTCATGGCGGCCAAGTCCAGCTCCAGTGGGCCATGCCGCAGTTGATTCGTCGCACCGCCGCTGCGGCGGCGTTCGATCGCGTGTACCCGCGCCAGCAGTTCCTCGAGATCGAAGGGTTTGACGAGATAGTCGTCGGCGCCCGAGTTCAGTCCCTGGACGCGGTCGCGGGTCGCGTCGCGGGCGCTCAGAATGAGGACCGGTGTCGAGTCGCTACGGGCTCGCATCTGCCGCAGCACTTCAAGCCCATCCACCAGGGGCAGGCCGAGATCGAGGATGACGAGATCGAAGCCGCTTGCCGAGACGGCCGCCAGCGCAGCTCGGCCGTCGCGCACCCACTCGTGCGCATAGTGGGCGCGGCGCAGCGCATCGCTGAGTCCGGAACCGAGCAACTCATCGTCCTCGACCAGCAGGATTCTCATGGCTTCCTGTCGCGGATCTTCTCCAGCAATTCGTCGATTTCCCGCCTGCGCCCGTCGTCGGCGAGCTTCCTGCCCTCGCGGGCAGGGGCCTGTCGTGCCTTGAGGAGCGCCAGCTCCGCGCCCGCGTAGTCGCCCGAGCGGTACAGGAAATCACCGATGAAGAAATTGGGATCGACGCCCTGGGGGTTGGCCGCAAGGCCCTTGTGCAGCAGCTCGAGCGCCTTCTTGTCGTCGCCGAATCCGATCGGCCAGCCCGGAACCTGATAATACAAGGATCCCAGGCTGGTATACGCCGACCCGTCCAGCGCAGCCGGATCGAGAGCCAGGGCCTGCTCGAACGATTTGCGCGCGTTCTTCGCGAGCGCGAGCGCGCCCAGTCCGCCCTTGGCCCCCGCATGACTGGCTTGCACGATGCCATGCCAGATCATCGGCTCGGCTTTCTTCGGGTACTGCTGCACGAGTTTCGCCGATTCGGTCTCCAGCTTCTCGTAGGCAGCCTCCTGCTGCTTCGCCGGCGTCTGGTACTTGATCCGCTCCCAATGCTGGCGAACGCGGACCAGATCGTCGGTCATGTCCGCCCAAGCGAGGCTCGTCGTCGCGAGCATGGCGGTCACTATCAGGGCGGCGATTCTCACGATCGGCTCCTTTCGTCGGATGGGTGCGCTGCTGCGGGGGAGCCGAGGTGTCGGAAGATTACCGTCAGCCGTTTGCGAAGGGCTTGGTCGTTGATCGCCGGGGCAAGCCCGTTGAGCCAGACGTACAGTCGTTCAGGGAAGCCGAGCTTTCGATCCCAGCTGCGGCGGCCAAGGAAGCGAACGAGTTCGTCGGCAACCGTTTGGGGATCGTCCTCGGTGGTGTGGAGTTCCCGGTTCATGCGCGACACAGCCTCGCTGTTGAAATCGGTCTTCACGGCGCGAGGCGCGAAGTAGCGCACGGCGACTCGGGTATCGGAGAGTTCGCGCCGCAGCGCCTGCGAGAAGCCCCGCAGGCCGAACTTCGTCGCGCAGTAGAGCACGAAGCCGGGATGGCCGAGGTAGCCGAAGATGGAGCCGATGTTGATGATCTGCGCGCTGGGTGCGGCCTTCAGCAGCGGCAAAAGGCGCTGGGTGACTTGAATCGGGGTCAACAGGTTGACGATCAGCAGTCGCTCCATGGCAGTGGGTTCCTGGCGTTCGAATGCGGCGAAGTCGCTGATGCCGGCCGCATTGATCAACAGATCGATGGGAGCGGTCAGAGCACGGCAGCTCTCATGCAGGCGCTGCTGCACCTGGGGCTGCGTCAGGTCGCCGACGACGGTGCGCACGAGCAGATCTGGATATGTGCTTTGCAGCTTTTGCTGCAGAGCTTGCAACACGGCGTCATTGCGGCCCGACAGAATCATGACGCTGCACAGCGGTGCCAGCGCGGCAGCGAACGCTTTGCCCAATCCGCCGCTCGCACCGGTCAGAACCAGTCGGTGTCCCTTGTCGCTCATGCGGCTCTATCCTGAAGCCGGGGCAGCGAACGGAACACGTTGCCGTAGAGCCGGTAGAAGGCGCAGGCACAGTGCACGACGGCCGCCTGATCGCCGGTGTCGTCCAGCGCGTTCATCAGGTCGGCGAAGAAGCGGGTGTGTTCCAAGTCGAGACTCCCATGCGAGGTCAGATAGGTGAAGGCCTGCGGGGGCAGGCGCAGGCGCGCGCGTATCGCATCGGCCGCGCTGGTCGCGATTGCGGCGCTGGTGCCTTCGAGCACGTGCACCATGCCGAAGAAGCCGACCGGATTGCCGCGGTCGATCTGGTGATAGGCGTAGCTCACCATCAGTTCGGTTTCGTGGGCGGGCGTGCCGTTTCGGGTTTGGTCGGGATCCGAGCCGCACGCTTCGAGATCGGCCAGGATCCATTCGTCGTGGCCGATCTCCTCTGCGATGTAGTGAGCGACGGCAGCGCGCATCCAGCTCAGGCGTTGCGGCAGGCGCGCGCCGCAGGCCATGAGCAGAGGCGCGGTGTGGCGCACATGGTGGTAAGCCTGGGTGAGAAAGGCGATGTATTGGGCCAGGTCGATGCGGCCGTGCACGGCATCCTGGATGATCGATATGCGCTGGAGCGCATGACGTTCGGAGGCTGTGCGCGCTTGCAGTTCATCGTAAAAGCTCATCGGTTCCTCACGAGTGATCGGTCCTCGGCCACGGTGCCGGCCAAGCTGAACAGAGGGGCGGCGCCGCGATAGAGGGCGTCCAGCCTCTCGGCGTAATGGGCGAGCACGGCATCGCGCCGGATGCGGCCGTTGGCGGTCGCAAGGCCGTTGCAATGCGTGAACGAGGCGCTGGCGCGAACCCATCCGCCGAGGCGGGCATAGTCCGGAAGTTGTTCGTTGACTGCGTCGATTCGCGCTTGCAATGCGATGTCGTCGACGCCCGGCGATGCCGGCACCAGTACGGCCACGAGGAAGGGCGCGGCATCGCCGAAGACGACCGCTTGCGGTATCGCCGCAAATGCGGTGAGCAGCGACTCCGGCCACTCGGGAGCAACGTTGCGCCCGAAACTGGTGATGAGCGTGTTCTTCTTGCGGCCGGTGATCGACCAGTAGCCGTCGGCGTCGCGCGTGCCCAGGTCTCCCGAGGCGAGCCACCCGCCGGCATCCGGCCCCTGCATGCCTGGATGGCCCATGAAGCCTCGCCCCGAGATCTCGACTTCACCGTCGATGGCCGATCTGAGTCTGACGCCGGGCAAGGGACGGCCCACGGTGCCGATGCGGTCCGCGCCGGGCAGGTTCAGGCACACGACCGAGGCACATTCGCTCAAGCCGTAGCCTTCGTACACCGGCAGCCCGAGGTCGCGCGCTTGTCGGATCAAGGCGACCGGCGTCTTTGCGCCGCCGACCGCGACGAACTTGAGCGAGCGCAGTTCGTCCCCGGACGTCCTGCGCTCGGTGAGCGTTGCGACCAATGCGCGCAGCATCTGTGGCAGCACGATGAGGCTGTCGGCGCGGTGCTCGAGGATCGCATCCAGGCAACGTTGCGGGTCGAAGCCGCTCGCGCCGGTCATGCCGACCTCGTGCAAAGGCGGACAAACGCAGGCCGCCCCCGTCATCAGGGCTGTATAGAGGCCCGCCACGTTCTCCAGCAGCACCGGCAAGGGCAACAAGCACAGATGCCTGCGTATGCCGAGTCCGGCGGTCGCTGCGGCCAGCGCCCGAGCGGTATCGCGCTGCTGCTCGGATGACAGCAGGACTGCCTTGGGTGTTCCGGTGGTGCCGGAAGTGAACGTGATCTTGCCGATGGCAGGATTTCGCAGCGCGGCCGGTCGAGCCTCAGGACCCCTGCCGCGAAACAGCGGGACGGTTGCGGACGTGCACGCTTGCTCGGTGAAGCCGAGTCGCGTGGCGATATCCGGGTCGGTGCAGAAGAGCAGCTGCATGGCCGAGGCGCGGATCGCATGCCGCATTTGCTCGTGGCTGAAGAAAGTCGGCAAGGGCACGAGGACCATGCCCGCGGCCTGCAGGGCCAGATCGATCACGATCCATTCGGGCGAATTGTCGGCCACCAAGCCGACAACCGTTCCGGGCTCGAAACGTTCCGCGAGGGCGCGAGCAAGACGAACGGCATCGCTCGTCAGATCTTCGCTCGACAGCGGCACCGGCCGCGATTGGCCGCCCTCGACACTTGCTTGCGACGCGATCCAATCCATGGGTGCGCGGCTGCTGGTCGGGTTCAGCGGGTAGGATTCAGCCGAAGCGCACATCGCCGTATCTCGATTGCAGATGAATGTAGCCGATCGGGATGTTCGCGGTCATGACTTGCGGGCACGTGCCGTAGTAGCTGCCCCAGTTCTCGCCCCCATCGGGCAGACGGGCGGGATCGGCCGTACCCAGAACGATAGGTGCGATTTTCAGGCGCGCGAACGAGTTGAGCAGTGCGCGGGTCGCCGTGAAGACGACCCAAGTGTGTCCGAACTGGTTCAGCAGCGTGGTCATGCAGACGATCAGTTGCCGGGCGCCGCCGGCGGTAGAGGCGGCGAGGTTGCCCACTTCCACGATCTGGGCGCGCTCGACGCTCGCGCCCAGACGTGCCGCGATGGCCTCCTCGACAGTCACGTCGAGGTAGTGCTCGACGAACAGTCGCTCGCTACTTGCGGGGGTGAAGCCCACGGCGGCGGACCAGCCTCGCTCGCGGTCGCCCAGTCCGATCAGGTGTTCGGCGAAGTGCCCTATCCTTGCGCCGTAGACTCGGGCGTAGTGTCCGGCGATGTATGCTTCGAGATCGGGGCGATCCGGGTCGTCGCGCTTCAAGGCGCGCAGCGCCGCTGCGGTCTCGAGGATCGGAGAACCCCGTGGAGCGTGACGACAGCGGTCCGCGATTGCGCCGAGTTCTGCGTTCATGCCTGTTCCCTTGGCTAGGTATCAGGCTTGCAGACTAGGGGCGTAACATTAAGCGGGAATTAACCGGCCGGGATCGTGCAGATCGGGTTCCCGAGTATCAGCGCACGATGTAAGGGCCGGCGAAGTGGCCCATCGGCACCGCATGGCTGACCAGTCCGTCCGTCGGGTCGTCGTAGTGCAGATGAAATCCGGGTGGTTCGGCGATCGTCCCCAAGGGGGCATGCCGTTCGAATGCGAGCTGAAGCTGCTCGACGGTGCTGGAGGACACGCTGACGAGGGTGCCGCGCCAGCGCAGATGCATCGATCGATGCAGGTGACCGCAAAGGATGCGTTCGACATTCGGATGCGCTTCGATCAGATCGCCGAATGCACCGGCATCGGTCAGCTTCATGGCATCCATCACCGCGATGCCGCTGTTGACGGGCGGATGGTGAACCATGACGAGCACCCTGCGCGCGGACGACCGCTCCAGGGTGTCGCCCAGCCAGTCGAGCTGGGTCGCGCCGAGCATGCCGTGGTCTTCGCCTTCCACCAGGCTGTCCAGGGCGATCAGCGTGAAGGGCCCGATGTCGACTGCGTAGCACAAAGAGGTGCCCGGCTGCGCAGGCATCCAGTCGCAGTCCGCGAACGCTTGGCGCATGGATTCTCGTCGGTCGTGGTTGCCCGGGATCGCGTAGACGGGCATGGGCAGGTGCGCGAGCCTCTCGCGCAGCGCCCGGTAGGATTCGGGCGTACCGCTGTCGGTGAGATCCCCGGTGACGATCACGCAGTCGGGTGCTGTATCGAATGCGCGGATACGCGCGATCGCCCGGCCAAGGTTCGCGCCGCTGTCCACGCGGCCGGCGAGCAAAGTTCCCGGGGCAGTGACATGGGTGTCGGTGAGGTGCGCGATCAGCATCGCGGGGGCTCCGGCGCTCAGAGAAGCTCGGTGTCGTCGTCGCGGTAAGCCGGCGTGCAGCAGCACAGCAGGCGCAGCGGCTCCTCGCCGACGTTGGTGATGCGATGCGGTGTGCCGGGGGCGATGCAGACCGTATCGCCGGCCTGCACTTGGAATTCCCGCGCGTCGAGCACCATGAGACCGCGACCGGAAGCGATGTGGTAGAGCTCCTCGGTCGCGCGGTGGCGATGCAGTCGGGTCGTCGCACCCGGTGCCACCGTCGCCTCGGCCAGACTCTGCGCACGACCGGCGTGGGTGCGGGGATGCATCAGCTCGCGGATGGTCGATCCGTCCTTGGTTTCGAACGCTTCGATCTCGGCGTACCGCGTGTGCGCCGATCCGCTCACGGCTTGGCGGGCTCGGCACTGCCGCGGCTCACGGCCTTGCGGGCGCCGCGCGTGCGAACGACCAGATTGCCGAACGCCACCGAGTCGAGCAGGACGATGCCTTCCTTCTCGGCTGCGCTACGCGTGACCTCGGGCACCGCGCCGGCCGTGATGTACATGGCGTGGTCCGCTTTGCGCTCTCGCATGGACTGGGCGAGTTCCTTGAGCGCGTTGGGACTCGTGCTCTGCGCCCGCCATCGACGAAAGCGCACCAGGGTGACATAGCCGTTGCGCCGCAGCTCCAGATCGCCGCCGGCGCCGTCGCTCACTTCATAGCGCTGGCGTTTGAAGGCCTCTGTGAGCATGTCTCGCATCTCCTCGGGCGAGGCACTGCGCAGCGCCTTCATCAGCACGGGGAAATCGGCAGTGGGCCCGCGCCGCAAGCGCAAATAGAGGGTGTAGATGGCCACGACGGCAAAGGGGGCAGCCGCCGCAGCACCGATGAGGGTAGAAAAGAGCGCGCCGACCGCGAAGATGAGTCCGGCCACGATGAGGCTGAACCACCAGGGCAGTTCGATCAGGGCGGCGAAGAGTGAGCGCTTCGGCAAGGCGGCTTACGCATGTAGGGGTCGAGTTGCAGCTTATAGCCAAGCATCTCGGGTCGGGTCAAGCGGGGCGACAAGGAGTCGAGCCGGCCGCGGCACGCCATTGGAACCGGCCGGTCGATCGGTATACTTCAGCGTCACGACGTTCGGAGCATGAATGACATGAGCGAGTCCGCGGCGCAGCCGCTTGCCGGTGTGAAGGTCCTGGAGCTGGGCAACATGATTGCCGCCCCGTTCTGCACACGCATTCTGGCCGAATTCGGTGCCGAGGTGATCAAGATCGAAGACCCCAAGGGCGGGGATCAGCTGCGCCAATGGCGCAAGATGTACAAGGGCACTTCGCTCTGGTGGCTCGCCCAGGCGCGCAACAAGAAGTCGCTCGCGGTCGACTTGCGATCGGTCGAGGGGCAGGAGATCGTGCGCACCCTCGCGGCGCGTTCCGACATCGTGGTGGAGAATTTCCGGCCCGGCACGCTGGAGCGCTGGGGCATCGGCTGGGAGGCGCTCAAGAGCCTCAACGCCGGCCTGGTCATGGTGCGCTTGTCCGGCTACGGCCAGACCGGCCCGTACAAGGACAGGCCGGGCTTCGGCGTGGTCGGCGAAGCGATGGGGGGGATGCGCTACGTCACGGGGTATCCGGATCAGCCGCCGGTGCGCATGGGCATCTCCATCGGCGACACCCTGGCGGCGTTGTACGGGGCGATCGGCGCCCTCGTCGCCTTGCACCATCGCAAGGTGAACGGCGGCGTCGGACAGATGGTGGACCTTGCCTTGTACGAGGCGGTCTTCAGCGTCATGGAGAGTCTGGTGCCCGAATTCGACGTGCTCGGGTTCGTGCGCGAGCGGGCAGGCAACGCGCTGCCCGGGATCGTGCCCTCGAACACCTATCCGACGCGCGACGGCAAGTACGTGATCATCGGCGCCAACGGCGACAAGATCTTCAAGCGTCTGATGAACGCCGTCGGGCGGGTCGATCTGGCGGACGACCCGTCGCTGGCGACCAACGATGGTCGCGTGGCGCGCACGGCCGAGCTCGAAGGCGTGATCGCCGGCTGGTGCAAGTCGAACGATCTCGATCATGTGCTGTCCGTGCTGGAGCGCGCCGAGGTGCCCTTCAGCAAGGTGTACGACGCGCGCGACATCATGAGCGATCCGCACTATGCCGCACGCGGCATGATCGAGCAGCACACGCTGCCCGACGGCCGGAGCGTGAAGCTTCCCGCCGTCGTGCCGAGACTGTCCGAGACGCCCGGTCGCACGCGCTGGCTGGGGCCTAAGCTCGGTGCGCACACCGACGAAGTGCTGGCAGAGCTGGGTTACACGGCGGACAGACGCAGCGCGCTGCGCACCGCGGGCCTCATCGCCTGAGGCTGCATGGCTGCGCGCGAACGATTGCGCTAACATGAGTCGGGTTCGCCGAAAACGGTTGCCGGCGGTCGATGTCATCATCATTCGCCGCGTTCGCGGTGGCAGAGCTTCTGGAGGCGAGTCATGCAGGTGCGCGACATTCTTGCGATGAAGGGCGAAACGGTCTTCAGCATCGCTCCCGACGACCTCGTGGCCGACGCGGTGGCGGCGATGGCGGCCAAGGACAGCGGCTCCCTGGTGGTGATGCAGGCGCAGCGCATGGTCGGCATGTTGACTTTTCGCGAGGTGCTGGCCGAGTTGAGTCGGCGCGGTGGCAGTCTCGGCGACGCTCGTGTCGCCGAGCTCATGCTCGGCGAGCCGGTCGCGGGCCATCCCGCGGACACCGTCGAGCAGTTGCGCCAGCTCATGATCGATCGACAGGTGCGCTATCTGCCCGTGGTCGAAGACGGGCGGCTGCTCGGCGTCCTCTCGTTCCGCGACGTGGCCCGAGCCGTCATCAATCAGGCGAGCTTCGAGAACCGCCTGCTCAAGAGCTACATCAAGAACTGGCCCGAAGACGAGGCGGCGCAAAGCGCACCTGGCCGGGATGGCTGAAGCGCCGGGGCGCGACGCGGTTCTCGCGCCGGGCGTCCGAGCCCGGGAGGTCTGGGCCTGGGCGATGTTCGACTTCGCCAACTCCGGTTATACGACGGTGGTGATCACGGCGATCTTCAACGCCTACTTCGTCGCGGTCATCGCGGGCAACGCGCCCTGGGCGACCTTCGCATGGACAGCCGCGCTCGCCGTGTCTTATGTGATGATCATGATCACGGCGCCGATTCTGGGCGCGTATGCCGACGCCTGCGCATGCAAGAAGCGGCTGCTCGCGCTCACCAGCGCGGGCTGCATCGTCTTCACCGCCGCCCTGGCGGGCGCAGGGCCGGGCGATGTCGCTTTCGCGGTCGTTCTGATCATCCTGAGCAATTACTGCTTCGGCAGCGGCGAGAACCTGATTGCGGCCTTTCTGCCCGAGATCGCGAACGGCGAGCACATCGGTCGGGTCTCGGGCTGGGGATGGGGGCTCGGCTACCTCGGCGGCATGGGCACGCTGGGCCTGTGCCTCGCCTACGTGAGCTGGGCACAAGCGCACGGCGCGTCGGCGCAGGCGTTCGTGCCCGGGACGCTGTTGATCACGGCGGGGTTGTTCCTGCTCGCCTGCATGCCGACGTTCCTGTTCCTCAGAGAGCGCGCGCAGCCTCAGCCGCATCGCGTCGGGGGCGTGCGCGCATCGTTCGCACGGCTGCGGCAGACCGTGTCGGAGCTACGCCGGTTCCGCGATCTCGCGCGGTTCATGGTGTGCATCGTCTTCTACCAGGCGGGCGTACAGGCCGTCATCACGCTCGCGGCGATCTATGCGCAGCAGGCGATGAACTTCACCACCTCGCAGACCGTGATGCTCATCCTGGTGGTCAACGTTTCGGCTGCAATCGGGGCCGTCTTGTTCGGCTACGTGCAGGATCGGCTCGGCCACAAGCGGACCATCGCGATCACGCTCCTCGGCTGGATCGCGACGACGCTGCTCGCCGCGGGCGCGACGGGTGCCACCTCGTTCTGGATCGCCGCGAATCTCGCCGGCATCTGTCTCGGGTCGAGTCAGTCCGCAGGCCGGGCGCTGGTGGGTTTCCTCAGTCCCGAGGCGCGGCGTGGAGAGTTCTTCGGCTTGTGGGGCTTGAGCGTGAAGCTCTCGTCCATCCTCGGGCCCATGACCTACAGCGTGGTGGTGTGGATAACCGCCGGCGAGCACCGCCTGGCCTTCGCGCTCACCGGCGTTTACTTCCTCGTCGGCCTCGCCTTGCTTGCGCGCGTGGACGTGGGTCGAGGTCGTCGTGCCGCGCTGCCTCGCTAGGGCGCCCGCCCAGGTCGGCAGGTCGAAGGATGGATTGCGCCGCAGATGCGGATCGATGGTCCATCGAGGCTGTCGCGTTTACGCAACCGGACGAGCGCCGATTATGCAAGTCGCGTTGATTGTGAAGCTATGCCTTTTGGCTCATGTCGGAAGCTCGCATAATCGGACGGATTCGTGTCCACTGCTGATGGGGTAGGGCGTTGCTACGTTGGTTTGCCACAGGAAGGGTCGATCACCCGCTGGCCGACGGCAAGGAAAGTCGGCGTGTCGTGCAGGATCTGCCGAAAGACACCCATAAGGCGCTGGGCGAGATCATCTTCTGGCTCGACTCGGTAAACGCCACTGCCGGGTTCCGGCTCGATCGGCGGCTCGAACTCGTCGAGGAGCTCGATCAAGCGGCGAAGCTGCATGTGCGCAAGCTCGCGCAGGAGTATTTGCCGCTGCGCCAGCAGAAGTTCCACGAGAACCGAGTGTGGACTGCCCAGGCGCAGTATTGGCGTCTGGTCGGTGCCGGCTATGTCCAATGCATCGAAGGCTATCAGGCCGATGGCCCCGGGGCCGGTGCGATCAAGCAGCGGCTGCCGGTGATCGTGGGAAGAGCGCTGCAGGCGCTCGGGCAGCAGCTGAAGTGGCTGCTGCTGCGATACGGCCCGATCGATGATCGCATCTGGGGCGATCTCGGTCGCATGTACGCGTTCGCCGAAGCCAAGGGCTTCGCAGAGGCGGTGATTCCCTTGGCCGAGGGGGCTCTGGCAGGCAGCAGCGCACGCAACGAGTTCGTCAAGGCACTCATGCTGGCGTCTTCGTCGGTGGAGAGCCTGCTTCCCCGGCAGATCGAGCTCGCCGAGCGCAGCATCGCGCTGTTCGCGCCGCGCTATCTGCTGCGCAAGGCGCCATCGGCAGACTGTCCGTACGCCTACGATCTCCTCATGCGCCGTCCGCCGAGTCGCGTTCAGGGCGCTGTGGCGCAATCTGCGTCCTCGTTGCGCTACCTCGGCCCGGGCGAGGCTTACGCCGAGATCGGACGCCTGCTCGGCGTGTTGCTCACCGAGGGCGTATTGCCGAGCGACATGAGTCTGGGCGGCGATTACGATGCGCGAGCTGTGGCCGACGTCTGGCGCCACCTTCTGCAGTACTGGTCGCCGACCCCGCCTGAACGCAGTTCAGCGCGTCATCCGGTCAATGCGCGTCTGACCATCGTGCACGGTTTTGGCTCGTTCACCGAACTGCTGGCCGAGCCGTCTCAGGATACGGTGCGCATGTCGATATCCGCCCTGCAGGCGCTCGAGTCCTGGGTCGCCGAGAACGAGAGCGATGGCGGCTTCGGTGTCGTCGTGCCTGCAACCGGCAGCGACTGGCTCCAGGTGGGCGTGCTGATCGGCATCAAGGTCCAGGGCGAGAGCCGCTGGGGCGCGGGCGTGGTGCGTCGCATGGTGCGCGACGGCGAACACAACCGGCGCATCGGCATACAGCGTCTGTCACGTGCGGTCGTTTCGGTGCAGTTGTCGCCGAGCGGCATGATCACCGCAGGCAACGCGGTGAGGCCCAACGATCAAGGATTGTTGCTGACCCCGAAGCCCGATGCCGAGCATCAGGTGCAGATCATGATGGCGTCCGCGACCTTCAGCGAAGGCCAGACCCTGACGATGCAGGTGCACGGCCAGGCCTTCGACATCGAACCGGTCAGATTGCTGGAGGGCACCGACGCCTACGACGTCGCGGTCTTCGCGATCAGACGCAGGCTGGGGTGAAATTCAGGCCAGCACCTTCTTCAGCCACGTGCCGATATGCGCGATCTCCTCGAGGCAGACCGAGTGCTGCATCGGGTAGTCGTGCCACTCGACGTCGTAGCCCAAGCCGATGAGCTGCCCGACCGAACGTTCCGCCAGTTCGATTGCGATGACGGGGTCGTCCTGCCCGTGAGCCATGAAAATGGGCGTGGATGCATTGGCTTCGTTGCGTTCGCTCGCAAGCGAGCCCGCCAGGGGCAGATAACTCGATAGCACCATCAGTCCGGCCAGGCGTTCGGCTTGGCGCAGGCCGGCATGCAAGGTGATCGCGCCGCCTTGCGAGAAGCCAGCGAGCACGATGCGATCGGCGGCGATGCCGCGCGATTTCTCCCGCGCGAGCAGGGCTTCGATCGACGTCTGGGAGGCGCGGATGCCGCGCTCGTCGGGGCGTTTCTCCAGGCCATCGAAACTCACGTCGTACCAGGCGCGCATGACGTAGCCGCCGTTGATCGTCACCGGCATCATCGGCGCATGCGGAAACACGAAGCGCACCGGCAGGGTGTCGGGCAGTCCCAGTTCGTCCACGATCGGCACGAAGTCGTTGCCGTCGGCCCCCAGGCCGTGCAGCCAGACGACGGTGGCCGTCGGGTTCTCGCCGGTCTGGATTTCGATGGTTTGCAGAGGTTCGCTCACGAGTCGCTCTCAGGATGGTGTTTTGGGCCGGATGGCCGATTTCGGGCGGAAAGCCTTGCACACTTCGTCGTGGGTTTCGATGTACGGGCCGCCGATGAGATCGATGCAGTAGGGCACCGCGGCGAATATTCCCGGCACCAGGGATTCGCCTTGGGGTCCCTTGAGCCCTTCGAGCGTTTCCTTGATCGACTTCGGTTGACCCGGCAGGTTGATGATGAGACTGCGCTTGCGGATCACGGCCACCTGGCGCGACAAAATGGCGGTGGGCACGAAGCGCAGGCTGATCTGGCGCATCTGCTCGCCGAAGCCGGGCATCACGCGGTCGGCCACGGCGAGGGTGGCCTCGGGCGTGACGTCGCGAAGCGCGGGTCCGGTGCCCCCGGTGGTGAGCACGAGATGGCAGCCGTCGGTGTCCACCACGTCGCGCAAGGTCGCTTCGATGACCGACTGTTCGTCCGGGATGAGGCGGGTGATGGTCCGCCAGGGCGTCGCCATGGCGGACTTGAACCACGCCTCGAGCGCGGGAATGCCCTGGTCCGCATAGACGCCTTGGGAGGCGCGATCGCTGATCGAAACCAATCCGATCAGCAGGGTGTCGTCATCGTTGGCCATGATCTGAAGTTCCATCAATCTGGTTCGAAGTGTGCCGCGTGCGGCCGGCATTGCATCGGCCGTGCGGACGGCCCGGTCGCGGGCGAATCAAGGGATCGGTTCCTCGTGCTCGCTGCCCGAATCGTCTCCGGCCGCAGGCGCGTTGAGCAGGTCGCGAACCATCCGGAACACGGCGCGCGTGGCTTTCGGGGGCTGCCCCCGGGCTTGCTCGTTGCGCGCATTGCGGATCAGCGTGCGCATCTGCTGGGTGTCGAGTTCGGGCGCGATGGCAGCGAGTTCCGTGAGCGCGGCGTCCTCGGCGATGAGCCGATCGCGCCAGTTCTCCACGTCGTGGTGACGGCTGTTCTGGCGGCGTCGTTCGGTGCGCAGATCCGCAACGTGCTCGGCGATCGCGGTCGAATCGACGTCGCGCATGATCTTGCCGATGTATTGCATCTGGCGTCGGCGCGCTTCGAATCCGGGGATGCGTTTGGCCTCGGCCACGGCGTCGGAAAGACGCTCGGGCAGGTTCAGTCGGGCGAGCTGGGAGGGGGTGAGCTCCACGAGCGCCTCACCCAGCGCCTGCAATGCGTGCATGTCTTTCTTGCGCCGGGTCTTGCTGGGCGGCAGATCGGGCTCATCGGTCAGGTCGGGTTCTTCGTTCACTGGGTTTGCGGCGGGGTCTCGAGGATCGAACTGTTATGATAGTCACTTTCCAGGCTTCGCTGAGCGACACTATGCCGGATTCGCGTTTCAGCTTTACCCCCGATCGCTTCAAGCAAATCGTCTCGGATGCCTTGGCGCATGCTCGCTCGCAGGGCGCGAGCGCCGCCGAGACCGAGATCTCGGAAAGCATCGGCCAGAGCGTGACCGTGCGCCAAGGCGAGGTGGAAACCATCGAGTACACCCGCGACAAGGGCTTGGCGGTCACGGTCTACATCGGCCAGCAGCGCGGCCATGCGAGCACTTCCGACCTGTCTGCGCAAGCGATCAACGATACGGTCGACAAGGCGCTTACCATCGCGCGCTTCACGGCCGCCGACGATTGCGCCGGGCTCGCCGATCCGGATCTGCTCGCACGCGACTTTCCCGATTTGAAGCTGTACCGGCCCTGGGGCATCAGCGTCGAACGATCGATCGAGCTCGCCCAGGCGTGCGAAGCGGCCGCTTTCGCGGTGGACAAGCGGATCTCGAACTCCGAAGGCGCTTCGGTCGGTACTCAAGACGCGCATTTCATCTACGCCAACTCGCTCGGCTTCATGGCCGGATATCCGAGTTCGCGGCACCATCTGTCCTGCGCCGTCATCGCCGGCAAGGACGACGAGATGCAGCGCGACGACTGGTATACGTCGAGCCGTGATCCCGATACGCTGGATCATGCCGACGCCGTCGGCACCCTGGCCGGCCAGCGGGCGCTGCGGCGGCTGGGTGCCCGCAAGATCGACACCACGCAGGCGCCGGTCGTATTCGAAGCGCCGCTGGCCGCCGGGCTGATCGGGCATTTCGTGTCGGCGACGAGCGGCGGCAACCTCTATCGCAAGTCTTCGTTCCTGCTCGACGCCCTGGGCCAGCAGATCTTCGCTCCGGGCGTCACGATCGCCGAGCGTCCGCATCTTCCGGGCGGCCTGGCCAGCACGGCCTTCGATGAAGAGGGCGTGGCCACACAGATGCGCAACGTGGTCGAATCCGGCGTGCTGCGCGGCTATTTTCTCGGCACCTACTCGGCTCGCAAACTCGGGATGCGCTCGACTGGCAATGCGGGTGGCAACCACAATCTGGTGCTGGAGCCGGGCGAACTGGACCTCGAAGGCCTGTTGCAGCGCATGGGGCGCGGGCTGCTCGTGACCGAACTGCTCGGCATGGGTGTGAACATGGTGACCGGCGACTACTCGCGCGGTGCAGCAGGCTTCTGGGTGGAAGGCGGAAAGATCGCCTACCCGGTGGAGGAAGTCACGATCGCCTCGAACCTGAAGGACATGTTCCTCGGCATCGACGCGGTCGGCAACGACGTCCTCGTGCGCGGCTCGCGCGCTTGCGGGTCGATTCTGGTGAGCAAGATGACCATTGCCGGCGACTGAAGTCGATTCGTAGAATCGCGCCTGGGTCGCGGCGCCGGCCTCGGCCGTGACCGATCCATCACCAGCAAGTCGTTCGGCATCGTTCGCCAGGGAGGAATTCGATGAAGCAAAGCGCTAGTCGCCGCGCGCTCGCGCAGGCATCCACGTCGACAGCCGAGGCCGCCAGGCAGCGGCGTCGATCGTTTCTGGCGCGGGCCGCAGCAGGTGTGGCCGGCACGGCCGTCGCCGGCCCCGCGATCGCACAGAGTCAACCGACGGTGCAGTGGCGGCTCGCTTCGAGCTTTCCCAAGAGTCTCGATACCGTGTTCTACCCGGCCGAACAGATCGCCAAGCGGATCGCCGAGATCACCGACAACAAGTTTCAGATCCGAGTGTTCGCCGCGGGCGAAGTGGTGCCGCCGCTGCAGGTGCTCGATGCGGTCCAAAGCGCCACGATCGAATGCGGGCATACCGCGCCCTACTACTACGTGGGCAAGGATCCGGCATTCGCGTTCGGTACCAACGTGCCGTTCGGTCTCAATGCGCGGCAGCAGAACGCCTGGTGGTACGAAGGCGGTGGCCGCGAGGCGATGGCGGAGTTGTACAAGGATTACGGCATCGTCGAGTTCAATGCCGGCAATACCGGCGCACAAATGGGCGGCTGGTACCGCAAGGAGATCCGCACCGTCGCCGATTTGAAGGGGCTGAAGATGCGCATCGCCGGGATCGCCGGTCAGGTGCTCGCCCGGGTGGGGGTCGTGCCCCAGCAGATCGCGGGCGGCGACATCTACCAGTCGCTCGAGCGCGGGACGATCGATGCCGCCGAGTGGGTCGGTCCGTACGACGACGAGAAGCTGGGTTTCCACAAAGTCGCGCGCTATTACTACTACCCGGCGTTCTGGGAAGGCGGGCCGCAGCTGTCCCTGATCGTCAATGCCAAGAAGTTCGCCGAGTTGCCCAAGAGCTATCAGGCTGCGATCGCGGCCTGCTCGGCGGAGTCGAATCTTCACATGCTCGCCCGCTACGACGTGCGCAATACCGATGCATTGCGGCGGCTCGTTGCCGGAGGCGCGCAGTTGCGTCCGTTTCCGCGCGCGGTGATGGAAGCGTGCGAGAAGGCCGCGTTCGAGCTCTACGACGAACTGGCCGGCAAGAGCAAGCATTGGGCGCGCATCTATCCGGCCTGGAAGAAATTCCGCGACGACCAGTATCTGTGGTTCCGCGTGGCCGAGTTCAGCTTCGACAATTTCGCCTACTCGCGCCCGACGCAGAAGCCGGCCGCCGCACCCGCCAAGAAATAGCAGGCTGCGCAGTTGCCCGGGCCGACGCAGGCCCGGCACCCGGCAAGCCGGTCTCAGGGCGGTGCCGATTGCCCGGGTGCGGGTGGGGCCGGCGGCTCGACCGGCGCGGGTGACAACGGCTCGCCCGGAGCGGTCGGCGGCGCGAAGAATTCGCTCGCGTCCGGCGGCGTGATCTCCTGCGCGGGGATCTCTATGCGCACCTTGTCGAGATCGATCTGCTGCGGCTTCTCCATCCACATCGTCACCAGGCCGGGCCAGAAGATCACGATGGCCGCCATCGCCAATTGCAGTATCACCCACGGGACAGCGCCCCAGTAGATGTCGCTGCTCTTCACTTCCTTCGGTGCGATGCCTCGCAAATAGAACAGCGCGAAGCCGAACGGCGGGTGCATGAAGGAAGTCTGCAAGGTCACGCACAGCAGCACCCCGAACCAGATCAGATCGATACCCATGGATTGCGCGACGGGCGCAAGCAGCGGCACGATGATGAACGCGATCTCGAAGAAATCGAGGAAGAAGGCGAGCAGGAAGACGAAGACGCAGACGAAGATGAGAAAGCCCACCGTGCCGCCAGGCAGGGCAGCGAGCTTGTGTTCGATCCACAGGCCGCCGTCGACGCCCTGGAACACCAGGCTGAAGACCGTTGCGCCGATCAGGATGAAGATCACCATGGCGGTGATGCGCATGGTCGTTTCCATGCCCTGGCGCATCAGGGTCCAGGTCAGGCGCCGATGCAAGGCGGCCAGCACCATCGCCCCGACCGCGCCCATTGCGCCGGCTTCGGTGGCCGTCGCCACACCCATGAAGAGCGTGCCGAGCACGAGGAAGATGAGCGCGATGGGCGGAATCATGCCGCCGAGCACCCGTTTGGCCAGCGGCCAACCGTGGAGCGTGCGCGCTTCCGGCGGCAGGGGCGGCACGTGTCCGGGCTTGATTGCGGCGACGATCGCGACGAATGCGAGAAAGATCATGATCTGCACCAGCGCCGGACCGATCGCGCCCTTGTACATGTCGCCCACCGACCGCCCGAGCTGATCGGCAAGGACGATCAGGACCAGCGATGGCGGAATGAGCTGCGTGATGGTGCCGGAAGCCGCGATGACGCCCGTGGCCATGCGCATGTTGTAGCGATAGCGCATCATGATTGGCAGGGAGATCACGCCCATGGCGATGACCGATGCGGCGACGGTCCCAGTCACTGCCCCGAGCACGGCGCCCACGACGACGACGGCGTAAGCGAGACCGCCCGGCAGCGTCCCGAACAATTGACCGCAGCCGTCGAGCAGATCCTCCGCCAGCCCGCACCGCTCGAGGATCGCACCCATGAAGGTGAAGAACGGAATCGCCAACAGCAGATCGTTGGACAAGATGCCGAAGATGCGCAGCGGCAGATTTCCCAGGTACTCGGGCGGAAAGAAACCCAGGTGGATGCTGACGAGCCCGCATATCAAGCCCAGGGCCGCCAGCGAGAACGCGACCGGAAAGCCGATCAGCATCACCGCGATCAGTCCGCCGAACATGAGTGGCGCCATGAGTTCGCGGGTGATCATTGCAGCGGCTTCTCGTAGCTGGCGTCGAGTTCGATCCGGCCTTGCAGGTAGGCGATCCGCTTGATCACTTCGGACAGCCCCTGCAGCACCAGCATGGCGAAGCCGAACGGAATGATCAGCTTGACCGGCCAGCGCAGCAGTCCGCCGGCATTGCTCGACATCTCTTTGCCGTGGAACGATTCGATGAAGAATGGCCAAGCCATGTACGCGATGAAGCCGGACACCGGCAACAGAAACACCAGCAGCCCGAACAGGTCGATCCAGGCGCGCGTGCGTTCGCTGGCGCGGCCATACAGAATGTCGACGCGTACGTGGCCGTTCTTGTTGAGCACATGAGGCGCGCCGAACAAGACCATGCCGGCGAAGAGATACCACTGCAGTTCGAGCCAGGCGTTGGAGCTCAGATCGAAGGCGTAGCGCGAAACGGCATTGACCGCGCTCACCAGGCAGGCGATCAGGACCAGCCAGACTGCAACGCGTCCGAGCCGTTCGTTGATCGCATCGATGATCCGAGCCAGCGCGAGTGCAGCTCGCATGGCAGTTTCGGCCTCCGCTTGGTCTGGCCGAGGATGCTCGGCCCGGCGCATTGTCTCGCAGATCGCCGCCCTCGCAAAGCGGTCCGCCGAATCCGCGCTCATGGGCAGGGTGCTAGAATCCGCCCATTCGCTTCGCCTGCCATGGGGTGTCATTTTGGATCGCCGTAAGATCACCGACCGCGCTCTCCTGCGCGTGCTCGACAAGGAACTGCAGCGTCAGGAGGACCACATCGAACTCATCGCCTCGGAGAATTACGCGAGCGCGCAGGTCATGGCGATCCAGGGCTCGGTCCTCACGAACAAGTACGCGGAAGGCTATCCTGGCCGACGCTACTACGGCGGCTGCGAATTCGTCGACCAGGCCGAGCAGCTCGCCATCGATCGCGTGAAGAAGATCTTCAAGGCCGAGTTCGCCAACGTGCAGCCCCATTCCGGCGCGCAGGCCAACCAGGCGGTGTACGCAGCGATCATCAAGCCCGGCGATACCATCCTCGGCATGTCGCTCGCCCACGGCGGTCACCTCACGCACGGGTCGAGCGTCAATTTCAGCGGCAAGATCTACAAGTCGGTGGGTTACGGGCTCGATCCGGAGACCGAGCGCATCGACTACGCCGCCGTCGAGCGGCTCGCTCACGAGCACCGGCCGCAAGTGATCGTCGCCGGCGCGTCGGCCTATGCGCCGGTCATCGATTGGGCGCGCTTTCGCAAGATCGCGGACAGCGTGGGCGCGAAGCTCTTCGTCGACATGGCGCACTATGCCGGCCTGATCGCGGCCGGTCTCTATCCCAGTCCGGTGAACGTCGCGCATGTCATCGCGAGCACGACCCACAAAACCTTGCGCGGACCGCGCGGCGGCTTCATTCTCGCCGGTCAGGAGTTGGCGCAGCCGATCAACTCGGCGGTGTTCCCGGGCGGCCAGGGCGGGCCCCTGATGCACGTGATCGCCGCCAAGGCGGCGGCCTTTCACGAGGCGATGAAGCCGGAGTTCAAGCGCTATCAGAAGCAGGTCTTGGCCAATGCGCGGGCGCTGGCCGAAGTGCTCTCCGAGCGCGGCTGCCGGATCGTCTCCGGCGGAACCGACTGCCACATGTTCCTGGTGGATCTGCGCCCCAAGGGCCTCACCGGCAAGGAAGTGGAAGGCCTCCTCGGCAAGGTCGGCATCACGGTCAACAAGAACGCGATTCCCAACGATCCCGAGAAGCCGGCGATCACCAGCGGCATCCGGCTCGGTTCGCCCGCGATGACCACGCGCGGGTTCGGTCTGGACGAGGCGCGCAAGGTCGGCCACCTGATCGCGGATCTGCTCGACGCGAAGGGCAACCGGCGCAGCACGACGGCGGTGGCGGCGGAAGTCAAGAAGCTGTGCCGGCGCCACCCGGTTTATTCGTCCAGCCGACGCGCGCGCTGATCGTCTGCGATGAAGTGTCCCTTCTGCAACGCGCCCGACACCCAAGTGGTCGATTCGCGCGTTGGCGAAGAGGGCGCGAGCGTGCGCAGGCGCAGACGCTGCGCTGCCTGCAACAAGCGCTTCACGACTTACGAGACCATCGAGCTGCGCCTGCCGCAGGTGGTCAAGCAGGACGGACGCCGCACCGAGTTCAGCCGCGACAAGCTGATGACGGGCTTCCGGCGCGCCCTGCACAAGCGCAAGGTGCCCACCGAGAAAGTCGACGAGGCGGTCGAACGCATCATCCAGAATCTGTTGGCGCTCGGCGTGCGTGAAGTGCCGGCGCGTCGGATCGGCGACATGGTGATGGAAGAGTTGTACAAGCTCGATCAGGTCGCCTACATCCGCTTCGCGTCGGTCTATCGAGCCTTTCAGGGGATCGACGATTTTCGCGATGTCCTGCAGGAAGTGCAGAAGCCCGACGGCGGGCGCTCCAAGGCCTAGCGCGCAGAGGCCGAATGGGCTGCGCGAACGATGCCGGGAATCGATGCTTGGCCTTGACTTGAAATGCTCGCGGGTGCCATGCGCGTTCTGCGCCGATCGGGACACACAGGCGGCGTTTGCGGCCGCTCGACGCGATGGGCAGCGTCATTGCTCGCCGCGGAATACGCCACTGGCATGCATGGCACACCGGCATGCCGCTGCCGCACCGTTCTGATTAGAGGTAGACGATCGTGATCACTGCGGACGACCGTGAACACATGGCGCACGCGCTGCGCTTGGCCGAGCGCGGCCTCTACACCACCACACCCAATCCCCGGGTGGGCTGCGTGCTGGTTCGCGACAACGTGGTGATCGGCGAAGGCTGGCACGAGCGGGCCGGCGAAGCCCACGCCGAAGTGGTCGCCTTGCGAGCGGCGGGCGAGGCGGCGCACGGATCGACCGCCTACGTCAGCCTCGAACCCTGCAGTCATCACGGGCGCACGCCGCCTTGTGCCGATGCGCTGATCGCGGCAGGCGTGCGGCGGGTGGTCGCGGCCATGGCCGATCCGAATCCACGCGTGGCGGGAAGCGGACTGGAAAAGCTGCGCGCGGCCGGGATCGACGTCGAGTGCGGTGTGCTGGAGACCGAGGCGCACGACCTCAACATCGGTTTCTTCCATCGCATGCGTCGAGGGCGTCCCTGGGTGCGGCTCAAGGTGGCCGCGACGCTGGATGGCAAGACGGCGCTGCTCAACGGCGTGAGCCAGTGGATCACGGGCCCCGAAGCACGCCGGGACGGCCACGCGTGGCGCGCGCGCGCATGCGTGCTCGCGACCGGGATAGGGACGGTTCGGGACGACGATCCGCAGCTGACGGTGCGCGATGTCGCCACCCCGCGGCAACCTCCGCGACTGGTGATCGACAGCCGGATGGAGATCTCGCTGCAGGCGAAGATTCTCGGCGACGGGTCGGCCCTGCTGGTCGCCGCGCAAGACGATCCGGACAAGCGCCGCCAGCTCGAAGCGCGGGGCGTCGAAGTGCTGCTCTTGCCGGATGCGAGCGGCAAGGTGGACTTGGACGCGCTCATGGTCGAACTGGGCAGGCGCGAAATCAACGAGCTTCATGTCGAGGCGGGATTCAAGCTCAACGGATCGCTGCTGCGCGCAGGCTTGGTCGATGAGCTGGTTCTCTACATGGCGCCCAGTCTGGTGGGCGACCGGGCGCGTGGCATGTTCGATCTGCCTGCGCTCGATACGCTGGCGCAGCGGCGGGAACTCGACCTCTACGATCTGTGTCGGGTGGGGAAGGATCTGCGTATCATCGCCCGTATCGCCCCATCGCAGCCGTGATCGGCGCGTTGCGCAGGGCTGAAGAAGAGGAGTGCATGTGTTCACCGGTATCGTTGCGGCAGTCGGAAAAGTGCGCGAAGCCCAGTCCGGCTCTCAGGGTGTGCGCCTCGTCATCGGTGCATCGGGCCTGGATCTCGATGATGTCGCGCTCGGCGACAGCATCGCGGTCAACGGGGTCTGTCTCACGGTGACTGCGTTGTCGCCCGACGGCTTCGCCGTCGACGTCTCGCCCGAGACGATCTCATGCACCGTCGGTTTCCAGCCTGGTGCGCAGGTGAATCTCGAGAAGGCGATGCGCTTGTCCGATCGGTTGGGCGGGCATCTGGTCAGCGGTCATGTCGACGGCACAGGCGTCGTGACCCTGTTCGAGCCTGTGGGCGACAACCGTCTGCTGGCGGTCGGCTTGCCCGAGGGACTGAGCCGTTACGTTGCGCAGAAGGGCTCGATCACGGTCAACGGAGTCAGCTTGACCGTCAACGCGATCGAGGACGATGTGTTCCGGGTGAATCTGATTCCGCATACGCTCGGGGCAACCAATCTCGGCGGGCTGGCGCCGGGCGCGCGGGTCAATCTGGAGGTCGATCTGGTGGCTCGTTACCTGGAGCGCCTGCATAGCCGCTAGCGGGCTCACTCGGGGATTCGGTGCCGAATTGCCGATCGCATCGTGCCTCCCCCGCGCGGTGCGGCGGTCGCTGCCGGGGGTGCTAGAATCGTTGCGTCCTGCGGTGGCGCGTCGTTACCGCGCCATTTCACCTTGAAACTCCATCATGGCTGTCAGCCCCACGCACGAAATCATTGCCGATCTTGCCGCTGGCAAGATGGTCATACTCGTCGATGACGAGGAGCGCGAGAACGAAGGCGATCTGGTCCTGGCCGCCGAATTCGTGAGCGCGGATGCGATCAACTTCATGGCGCGATACGGCCGCGGGCTGATCTGCCTGACGTTGACCGAGGAGCGTTGTCGGCAACTCGAGCTGCCGCCCATGGTGACCAACAACCGGTCCCCGCACCGGACGGCATTCACCGTGTCGATCGAGGCGGCCGAGGGTGTGAGCACCGGCATCTCGGCGGCGGACCGCGCGCAGACCGTGCGCGCGGCCACGCGGGCCGAAGCCAGTGCGCGCGACATCGTTCAGCCCGGCCACATCTTTCCGCTCACCGCCCAGCCAGGCGGCGTGCTCGTGCGCGCCGGACACACCGAGGCCGGCTGTGATCTCGCGTCCATGGCGGGGTTGATGCCGGCGGCGGTCATCTGCGAGATCCTCAAGGATGACGGCGAGATGGCGCGTCTGCCGGACCTGCTCGAATTCGCGGCGATCCACGGCCTGAAGGTGGGTACGATCGCCGATCTGATCCAACACCGCAGCCGGACCGAAAAGCTCGTCACCCGCGCTTACGAGCGCTCGATCGAGACCTTCCATGGCCGCTTCCATCTGGTTGCCTACACCGAGAAGATTTCAGGCGAGACCCATTTCGCGCTCGTGCGCGGCACCATCTCCTCCGAGAAGGAGATCCTGGTGCGGGTGCACGAGCCCTTGTCGGCAGTCGACCTGCTGGACATCGAAAGTCAGCGTCATTCCTGGAACTTGAACGACGCCATGGCGGCGGTCGCAGCCAGCGAATCGGGCGTCATCGTGCTGTTGCATCGCACCGAAGCCGGTGCGGATCTGCTGGAGCGCGCGCGTACGACCGAGCAGCGCGACAGCGGTTCTTCGGTCACGTTGCGCACCTATGGCATCGGCGCGCAGATTCTGCGCGATCTCGGCGTCATGCGCATGCGGCTCATGGCACTGCCGCGCAAGATGCCCAGCATGGTCGGATTCGATCTCGAGGTCACCGGCTATCTCAAGCCCGGCGAGTAAGACAAAAGGAGTTTGCGCCTTGGCACGTTTCGACAATATCGAGGAAATCGAACCCAAGCTCGACGGGACGGGACTGCGCATCGGCATCGCGATGGCGCGCTTCAATCGCGACGTCGGCGAGGGCCTGCTCTCGGGCTGTACCGCGGCGCTGCGCAAGCACGGTGTCGCGGATTCGTCGGTGCTGATCGTCAGTGTGCCCGGTGCTCTCGAATTGCCCTTGGTGCTGCAGCGGCTCGCCCATAGCGGGCGCTTCGATGCCTTGGTGGCGCTCGGTGCGGTCATCCGTGGCGAGACCTATCACTTCGAAGTCGTCTCCAACGAGTCGGCGAGCGGCATCATGAACGTGCAACTCGACACCGGCATCCCGATCGCCAACGGCGTGCTGACCACCGAGACCGATGAGCAGGCCGAGGTGCGGATGGCGCAAAAAGGCGCCGAGTGCGCCGAGGCAGCGATCGAGATGGCGAACCTTCTGCGCAGCATCGCCGCGCTGGACTGAGTTCGCGGTTGCCGGGTCCGCTCAGGGCCTCGGCCGCCCGGGCCGCACGGCGCGGCTCGAGCGCGGCGGCGAGTGTCACGTACAGCGTGCCGCCAGGATTCCTCCGTACGGATCATTCGGGTGCACCTGCGATCTTCTATCCGCTGCGGCTGATTGCGGGTTTTCCCGTGCTCCTTCCCCGGTCCTTAGGCGTTAGCATGCGGCTTGGCAGAGGCGGGGTCGTCGACTCGGCTGCGCCTGTCCGTTGCCCGATGACAACGGCAAGCCGGCATGGGCGGAAGTGCTGTCCGGTGCAACGGCTCCGGCCCCTGCCTGGGGCTGCATCGCAGCCACCATCCTGTTGCACCCGAACAGCCACACGCCGAAGGGGACGAACATGAGAATCGATGCTCGAGGCGTTCCGGTCAGTGCCGGTCGCGCCGAATCGCTGCAGCACTACGAGACTGCATTGCAGCAGTTCCAATCCTATGTCGGAGATCCGATCGCGACACTCGACGCCGCGCTCGCCGAGGATCCCGATTTCGTCACCGGGCAGTTGATGAAGGCCCTGGTGCTCTATACGCTCGGGGAACGCAAGTTCCTCGAACCCGTGCAGGCGTGCCTGAGCGCCGCCTCCTCGCGCTCGGATCAGGCCTCGGATCGGGAGCGGCGATTGATGCGAGCGACGCAGCAGTTGCTGGCTAAAGACTGGCAAGGCGCGTGCCGTACGCTGGACCGGATCTTGATCGATCATCCGCGTGATGCCCTGGCTTTGCAGGTGGGGCATCTGATGGATTTCTATCGTGGCGACGCGCTCAACCTGCGCAACCGGGTGACGCGCGTGTTGCCGCATTGGGATGCGGACATGCCCGGCTATTCCTACGTGCTCGGCATGCATGCATTCGGACTGGAGGAGATGAATCAATACCCTCAGGCCGAGATCGAGGCGCGCCGCGCGCTGGAGATCGAGCCGCGAGACGGCTGGGCGGTGCACGCCGCGACCCATGTGATGGAAATGCAGGGACGCATCGAGGAGGGCGTGGCCTGGCTGGAGTCGCGCCGGGAGGATTGGGCGCCCGACAATGGATTCGCCTTTCACAACTGGTGGCATCTCGCCTTGTTCTACATGGACAGGGGGCGCTTCGACGAAGTGCTGGAACTTTATGACAAAGGGGTTCATCCGGAGGCCTCGTCCATGCTGCTGTCCCTGGTCGATGCCAGCGCGTTGCTCTGGCGCTTGAGCCTCGAAGGTATCGATATCGGCAGGCGATTCGAGGTCGTCGCCGATGAATGGGCGGCGCAACTCGAGGCGGAGGCTGGCCATTATGCCTTCAACGATTTTCACGCCGCGCTGGCGTTCGCCGCCTGTGGTCGTCGCGACGAGTTCGTCGCGCTCAAGCAGGCGATGCAGCGGACGTCGACCGGCGACGACCTCCTCGCGGCGATGAGCCGAGAAGTGGGCCTGCCACTGGCCGATGCGGCCGAAGCGTTCTCGCAGGCGAGGTACGAGCAGGCGATCGATCTCATCGAGCCCGTGCGCGATGTCGCCAACCGGTTCGGCGGCAGTCATGCGCAGCGCGATCTCGTCACGCTCACCTTGATCGAAGCGGCGTTGCGCTCGGGCGACGGCGCCCGTGCTCGGCACTACCTCGCCGAACGGCGCGTGCTGAAGTCTCCGGAGAGCCGCTGGGGTGGTCGTCTGGAGGCGCGCGCGGCGAGCGCATGAAGCATGGCGACGGGGCAGGCGTGTTGCCTGCTCCGATCCCGTTGTCGGCGCAAGCTCAGGTGCGCGCGGTGCGCTGGTGTCCTGCGTCGGAGATTCGTTGACGACTGGCTGAGCGGTGTCGACGGTGTCGAAGGGGCAAAAGCGTCGACATCGGCGCCGGACGCGAAGCAGACCGCCGCCAAGTCGGCTGCCCGGCGAGGATTTTCGACCAAGCAGGGCGTCGCTGCTCGGCGCTTTTGTTCAGCGAACTTCCGACTCAGGACGCTAGCTGCAGGCCTCGGGTTTGGGGGCCGGATGGATGTTGTCCACCCAGTGCACGTTCTCGGGCTTCTCCACCACGGGGATGTCGAGGTTCACCACGACCGGCTCCTGGCCGCTGCGCACCAGCACGCAAGACAGGGGCTCGTCGTCGTTGGCGTTGATCTCCTGGTGCGGCACGTAGGGCGGGACGTAGATGAAATCGCCCGGGCCCGCCTCGGCGGTGAATTCGAGCTTGTCCCCCCAGCGCATTCGGGCGCGGCCGCTCACCACGTAGATCACGCTCTCCACCGGCCCGTGATGGTGGGCGCCGGTCTTCGCCTTGGGATGGATGACGACCGTGCCCGCCCAGAGCTTCTCGGCGCCCGTGCGTGCATTCGTGATGGCAGCGGCGCGGTTCATGCCCGCTGTCTGTGCGGTGTTGACATCGAGCTCGGTGCTCTTGACCACACGCACGCCGTGGAATTTCCATTTCGGTTCGGACGAATCCTGCATGGCGCCTCCGTGATGCCCGAGCGTGCGGAATCGATCCGGACGCGCTCGATTGATGACTCGGGTTGCAAACGACAGCCCGTATTGTACCGGTCGCAGCGGCTCGCCTCGACCTGCTGCGACCGTATTCTGCCGCTGCTGCCGCGCATGTACGCGCAAGGCTTCGGGCGCGGGTTCGACAGCGAAAGCAGCCTCGGCCCCGTTGATTTAAGTCAATCGCGCCCTATCGCTTTGCGCCATCATCGCCGTTCGTCATCGTCGAGATCGTCTGCCCGCAGCGACGCCGGCCGATCGTCATCGTTGGAGAGCCATGAGTATCCGCGCGACCGCGCCCATGTCGGACCTCGGCAGCTGTTATCACTGCGGCGACAAGCTGCCGCCGCAAGGCCATTTCCGCGCGCGCATCGCAGGTGCGGAGCGGGCCGTTTGTTGTGCGGGGTGCCAGGCTGTCGCCGAGGCGATCGCGGGCGCCGGTCTGGGCGCCTACTACGAGCGTCGTTCCAATCCGGGGCGCTCCGCCGCCGTCGTGCGGTCGGCCGTCGACCAGGATCTGAGCGTGCTCGATTCGCCGGCTTACCGGCAGGCGGTCGTGCAGCCGAGCCAGGATGGCATGCTCGAAGTCTCGTTGCTGCTCGAAGGCGTGACCTGTGCGGCCTGCATCTGGCTCATCGAGCGCCGTCTGCAGGCGTTGGAGGGGGTTCACGAAGCGTCGGTGAACTTCAGTACCCAGCGTGCCTACGTGCGCTGGGATGACAGCGCCATTCGCTTGAGCGCGATCGTGGCGGCGATCCGTGCCATTGGCTACGACGCGGAGCCCTTCGACCCGCGCCGTTCGGATGCCAAGCGGCGACGAGACTCCCGGACTTCCCTGTGGCGGCTCTTCGTGGCGGCATTCGGGATGATGCAGGTGATGATGTACGCGGTGCCTGCCTACCTCTCGAACGGCGACATGACCGCGGACATCGAGGGGCTGATGCGGTGGGCGAGCCTGCTGTTGACGCTGCCGGTGATCGGGTTTTCGTCGGTGCCGTTCTTCAGCGGCGCCCTGCGTGATCTGCGGGCGCGCACCGTGGGCATGGACGTGCCGGTGGCGCTGGCGATCATCGTGGCCTCGGTGGCGAGTTTCCGGGCCACGTTCTCCGGCGTGGGCGAGGTCTATTTCGATTCGATCACCATGTTCGTGTTCCTGCTGCTCGCTGCGCGCCACATCGAGGGGATGTTGCGAGCCCGCGCCGGCGAGGCGACCGAGCGTCTGGGTCGGCTGCTGCCGGCGGTGGCCTCGCGACTCGAGTCGACCGCCGATGGCGAGATCAGTCGGCGCGTCGCCGTGGCCGAACTCGTTCCCGGGGATCGCGTCGCCATCGCCGCAGGCGAGGTCGTCCCCGCCGACGGCCTGGTCGAATCCGGCGCAAGCGAGGTCGACGAATCCTTGCTCACCGGCGAGTCGCGGCGCGTGTCGAAGAGCGCCGGAGCCGCGCTGACCGGCGGATCGGTCAACATGGCCAGCCGGCTGGTGATGGTGGTGCGGCAAGTGGGCGCCGACACGGTCGTGGCCGGGATCGGTCGACTGCTCGATCGCGCATCGCTCGATCGGCCCCGTCTGGCCCAGCTGGCCGATCGCATCGCAGCGGGCTTCGTGGCGGTCATTCTCCTCATCGCCGTGGCTGCCGGCGTCGCCTGGTGGTTCATCGATCCCTCGCGAGCCGTGGCGATCGCAGTCACCGTGTTGGTCATCACCTGCCCTTGCGCGCTTTCCCTGGCCACGCCGGCTGCGCTTGCGGCGGCCACCGGATCGCTCACGCGCCTGGGGGTCTTGATTACGCGCGGGCATGCTCTGGAGACGCTGGCACGCGCCACGCATTTCGTCTTCGACAAGACCGGCACGCTCACGGCCGGTGAACTGGAAATCGTCCGTGTGATCACGCTCGGTTCTCTGGACAGCCGCGCGAGCCTTGCCATCGCAGCCGGCATGGAGCGCGACTCCCGGCACCCGCTCGCGCGCGCATTCTCGGACAGAGCCCGGCAGCAGGCATGCGAGGCCGAGCCGAACCTGCGCGATACCCTCGATGTCACTGGTGCGGGGATCGAAGGCACGTTGCACGGTCGGCGCATACGGATCGGCCGGCTCGATTTCGTCGGCGAGCTCTCGGGCGCGCCCCTGCCGCCCGCACTCGAAGGCATCGCGGATCACGTGCAAGTGGTGGCCCTGGGGGACGAGGCAGGCTGGATCGCGCTCTTCACGCTGAGCGACAAGATCAGACCCCAGGCGCGCGCGCTCATCGATGCCTTGCGCGCCGAAGGGCGCGAGGTGTGGCTGCTGACGGGCGACCGCGCCGGCGTCGCGTACCATACGGCCGGCGAACTCGGAATCGAGCGGGTGCGGGCGCAGGCCCGGCCGGAAGACAAGTACCAGTTCGTGCGCGAGCTGCAAGCGGCAGGGGCGGTGGTGGCGATGGTAGGTGACGGCGTCAACGATGCGCCCGTGCTCGCCCAGGCCCAAGTCTCGGTGGCCATGGGGGCCGGGGCCGACATCGCGCGCAGCAGCGCCGATGTGATTCTCGCCGACTCGGCGCTCGGGCGTCTGCACGACAGCATCATGGTGGCTCGAAAGACCGATCGGATCATCAAGGAGAATCTCGCGTGGGCAACCTTGTACAACGTGATCGCGGTGCCTGCCGCGGTCGCGGGGATCGTCACGCCCCTGATGGCGAGCGTCGGCATGGCATTGAGCTCGATCATCGTGGTGCTGAACGCTTTGCGCGCGGCGCATCCGGCACTGTGGCGTTCCGTGGCTGAGCGGCCGGCAGCCGTGACGGACGAGGCGACGACGCGCGCGCCAGTCATGAATTCGGCTTGATCCATGGACATCCTTTACCTGCTGGTGCCTCTGTCCGTGGTGGTCGTGTTCCTGGTCGGCGCGCTCTTCTGGTGGGCGCTGCGGGGCGGTCAGTTCGACGACATGGACGGCCCGGCGCACCGCATCCTGATGGACGACGATACGACCCCGCCGAAGAAGTAGCGCGCCGTGTCAGCCTCGAGGCAGGTTGAGCTTGGCTTCGAGGCCGCCCTCGGTGCGATTGATCAGCCGCACGTCGCCGCCGTGAGCTCGCGCGATCTGGCGTGCGATCGCCAACCCCAAACCCGTGCCGCCCGTCTCCCGGCTGCGGGAGCTTTCGATGCGATAGAACGGCTCGAAGACCCGCTCCAGCTGCGTCGTCTCGATGCCGGGGCCCTCATCCCGTATGCATATGAGGAGCGCCGTCGGCGAGTCCTGGATCACGACGTGCGCGCGCGTTCCGTACTTGATCGCGTTCTCCAGCAGATTGCTCAGGCAGCGGCGCAGCGCCGAGCGCTGGCCGACATAGGGTCGGTCGGTCCGGCCCTCGAGCGTGATCTGCGAACCTGCTTCGACCAGATCGGCCTGCAGGCTTTCGAGCATGGCCATGACATCGATCGGCTTGGCCGGTTCCTCGTTGTCGATCCCGCGCAGGAAGTCCAGCGTCGAGGTCACCATGGCTTCGAGCTCCTGCAGATCGTGCGAATAACGCTCGCGCAGCTTCGGGTCGTCGAGCATCTCGGAGCGCAGTCGCAGCCGCGTGATCGGCGTCTTGAGGTCGTGCGACATGGCGGCCAGCGTGTGGGTTCGACTGCGCACGTACTCGATCAGCCTAGCCTGCATGGTGTTGAAGGCGCGAGCGGCCCGCGCGACTTCCTGGGGCCCCGTCTCGGGAAGCGGCGGGCGATTGACGTTGCGGCCCAATTCGTCCGCCGCGTTCGCCAGCGCGGCGAGCGGCTGGGTCGCCCAGCGTACGGCAAGGAGCGCTGCGGCGACGGCGGCCGCCAGCAGGATCACGATGCTCCATAGGAGCCGGTAGGGCCAGTTGGCGAGCTGGGCGGGCTGACGATTCTCGATCGTTACCCAGGCGCCATCGCTCAGCTGCACCTGGGCCGTGAAGGCCATGCCGGGCTGGCGCATGTAGCCTGGTCCGTAAGGCGGAACACCGGCGCCCGAGCCTCGATGCATTCCCATCGGCCCGCTCATGGGCCCGCCGCTGCCTGCGCCCTGGCCCATGGGCAGCGGGATGGTTGCTTCGCTCACCCGCACGCGCATGGCACGCTGTTCGCCCAGTTGCCGGCGCAGCATCGCCCCGAACAGAAGCGAGCGCCCGGCCGCTTCTTCTTCGTCGCTCGCGGCCAATACGGCAGGGCCTCGCAGTGTCACGCTGAGCGGCGGCGCGCTGAGCACCCGCGCGATGTTGTCGCGATCGGCCGGCGGGACGGTGTCGAGCAGCTTGACGATGTCGCCGACGCGCTGAGCGGCCCGCATGCCGCTTGCCTGCATCAGCAGTTCGCCCCGCTCGTGCATGTGCAGCCCGAGGCTCGCCAGCAACGCCGCCACCAGGATGCTCAAGACCGCGAGCATCAAACGGCCGAACAGCGATCGGGGCAACCAGCGCATCAGCTCACCGGTTCGACGGCGGCGGCCAGCACGTAGCCCTGGCCGCGGACGGTCTTGATCAGCACGGGCTCCTTGCCGCTGTCGCGCAGCCGATGCCGCAGCCGGCTGACCTGCACGTCGATCGCGCGATCGAAGGGGCCGGCATCCCGATCGAGCATGAGTTCGATCAGCTGGTCGCGGGTGAGGGTTCGGTTGGGATGATCGAGGAAGGTGCGCAGCAGGCGGAACTCCGTGCCGCTCAAGTCGACCAGCACATCGTCCGGCGCGGTCAGCGTGCGAGTGGGCATGTCGAGCGTCCAGCCGGCGAACCGGAAGGCGCGTACGCGATCGGGCTGAAGGTTCTCGGGCAATGCGCGCGCGCGTCGCAGGATGCTCTTGACGCGGGCGAGCAGTTCCCGCGGATGGAACGGCTTGGGCACGTAGTCGTCGGCGCCCATCTCCAGCCCGACGATGCGATCGGTATCGTCGCCGCGTGCAGTCAGCATGAGAATGGGGAGGTTCGACTGAGCGCGCAGATCCCGGCACAGCGCGAGGCCGTCCTCGCCCGGCAGCATCAAGTCCAGGATGACGATGTCCGGATGCGAGCCCTTCAATGCCGCGCGCATGCCGCGACCATCGGGCACGGCGAGGGCGCGAAAGCCGTTGCGCTCGAAGTACTCGGTGAGCAGGGTGCGGATTTCCGCGTCGTCGTCGACGATCAGAACGCTGTCCGGTGTGGGCATGTCGAAGGCTTGAATTGGATATCGGACGAATCGGTATACCGGAGAAGCCTGCAGGCGCTGCATGGAAATTGTATCCCAGCGTAACAAAACATCGCCCGCAATGCGACGATACGCAAAGGCGGGTCGCCGCAATGCTTTCCTTACACGAAGGCGGTTTAATGGTTGTGCGTCGAGGCAGGTGAGCATGAACGAGTCGGCCTCGACATCCGACAACTCAGGAGACAGCGATGAACGTATCGAAACAGCTTGCGATGGGCCTTGCGGGGGCAGTCAGCATGATTCTGGTGGGCGGAAGTGCGCTTGCTCATCAGAGCGGTCACGGCGGCATGGGCCATGCAATGAAGGCGGGCATGGGACACGGTTCGATGGCGGGGAAGGGGCAGTCGAGTGGCACGCAGGGCGCGGGCTGCCCGATGGGGGCGCGTGGCGGGCCGGCAGGCGATGCGGCGCAAAGCGGCATGTCGGGGCATGGGTACGGCCCGGCGGCGGGCCAAGGCGCGCTGTCGCAGGATGAACGCCAAGCGTTCCGCGAGAAAATGCGCAACGCGACGCCGGAAGAGCGGCAGCAGCTGGCGCTGGCCAATCGCACTCAGATGCACAAACGCGCGGTCGAACAGGGCGGCGACAGGGGGCAGGGCCACGGTCATCGAATGGGCCATGGCATGGGTCGAGGCATGGGGCCGATGCATGGTGCGCAGCCGGCGGAGACTCAAGCGCAGTAACTGCGCCGATGATTCGATCGGTGGTGTCGCGAACGAAGACAATTCCTTGTTCACGACGCCACACGATCGCGTCGATCTGCGACAACCAAGGAACGCAACGATGTTTGCAGTTGGTACGTTGACGTTGATGCTGGGGCTGTTGCTGTTGCCGCTCGGTTCGGCGGCGCAAACGCCCCACACCCATCATCACAGCTTTCAAGACGCATCCAAGTGGTCGGCGGTGTTCGATGATCCGAAACGCGACGCTTGGCAGAAGCCGCATGAAGTCATCGAGGCGCTGAACTTGACGCCCGACGCCGTAGTGGCGGACATCGGCGCAGGCACGGGCTACTTTGCTGCACGCCTGGCGCGCCGGGTGCCGAAAGGGCGGCTGTACGCCGTCGATACGGAGCCCGACATGGTGAAGCATCTGATCGAGCGGGCCAAGCGCGAAGGCTTGGGAAATCTCTCCGCAGTGCACGCGAGCGCCACCGACGCGCGCTTGCCGGAGAAAGTCGATCTGATCCTGTTCGTCGATGTCTACCATCACGTCGGCGACCGAGAACGGTATCTGCGTGCCTTGAACGGATCGCTGAAGCCGGGCGGACGCATTGCCGTGATCGACTTCCGCATGCAGTCGCCGATCGGTCCGCCGCCGAGCGGGCGCATTCTGCCCGAACGGGTACGGGACGAGTTTCGCCAAGCGGGCTACGTGCTGACGACCGAACACGGCTTCTTGCCGCACCAGTACTTCCTGGTATTCCAGCGGCCTCAGCCTTAGGCGCGACTCAAGCAGTCGTCGTGGCCAATTCCTCGAGCGCCTTCGCATTCAGTACGGTCACGCGTTCGCGTTCGAGCCGGATCCAGCCGCGCTGCTCGAAGCTGCGCAGCGTACGACTGACGACCTCCCGCACGCTGCCCAGCTCGTCGGCCAGCTTCTGGTGGGTTTCCGCGATCACCGGGCCGCGGTGCGCGAGCAGGTTCGCCAGGCGCGCGTCGAGCTTGCGAAAAGCGATCTCTTCGACGAGTTCCATGATCTCGGCCAGGCGCCGTCCGTACATGCCGAACACGAACGTGCGAAACGGCGCACTGGCGAGGATCAGTTCCTGGAATACGTTGGCCGGCACGGCGAGCAGCATGACATCGCCCTCGGTCATGGCGGTGGCTGCGTAGTCGGAATCGCCCAATAAACAGCCGCCCGACATGATGCAGCCTTCTCCGGGCTCTACCCGGTACAAGACGATCTCGCGTCCGTTCGGACTGGTCTTGGTGACGCGTACGCTGCCGCGCAGAACCAGCGGGAAGCCTTCGCAGCGCTGCTTGGGCATGAACAGAACCGCGCCGTCGGGCGCATGACGCAGCACCGAGCCGGCGAGCAGTCGTTCCATGTGCGCAGGATTGAGCGCCGTCAGGGTCGGGAAGCTTTGCAGGAGCAGCGCGCGAATGTCGGCAGCAGTCATGGAGCTTTCAGCCAATCGAATGCACTCGCCGAAGTTTAGCCCAACTACGCGCATGGCCTGGTCCCGGCGGGCACGAGCGTCCGGGGTCGGATTGAGAAAAATCAACTGCGGCCCGGCCCGCAGAGCGCAAAGTGGAAGATGGCCCGCTCGGGGACGAAGGTTACAGAGGCTGACCGAACGCGCATCGTATAGTGGCGCCATCGAACTTTCCTCTTGGAGATCGCCATGTCCGTGGAGCGTGTGATCAGAGTTTTCGCCGGGTTCATGGTGCTGCTCTCGCTCGCGCTCGGCGTCGGCGGCAGTCCCGTATTCGTCAGCGAGGGCTTCCTCTGGCTGACGGGGTTCGTCGGTGTGAATCTTTTTCAGTCCGGATTCACGCGCTTTTGTCCCTTGGAAAAGATATTGCTCAAGTGCGGTTTGAGAGCTTCGCATGCCTGTGCGCTGCAATGACATGAAGGTCTGGCTGCAGACGGCAGTGCCGAGATTGCGCAAAGCGAGCTTGGCCTGTTTGCTTGCTGCCGGGGGCGTGGCCGGATGCGGCGAGAGCACGAACACGCCGCCGGCGCCGGCGCAACGCTCCGCCGTGGAGCTGAAGACGGCCGTGGTGGAGATGCGCGAAGTCGATCTTGCCTATACCACCGAAGCGGTCATCGAGGCCGTTCGCCAGTCGACCGTCTCGGCGCAGATTGCCGGTCGCATCGTCGAACTGCGGTTCGACGTCGGTGACCGGGTCAAGCGCGGTGAGGTGATCGTGCGCATCGACGAGCGGGCCGCGACCCAGGCCGTGGCAGCGAGCGAGGCGCAGGTCTCGGAAGCCGTTGCCACGGCGAACAACGCGCGCGCTCAGTTCGAGCGGTCGAAGGCACTGGCCGCGCAGCGGTTCATCAGTCAGGCCGCCCTGGACAAGGCCGAAGCCGATTACAAGGCCGCGCAGGCGCGCGTCAGCGCCTTGCTCGCGGGCGCCGGACAGGCCGCGACCGAGCGTGGATTTGCGACCATCGTCGCGCCCTACAGCGGTGTCGTCTCCGCGCGGCACGTCGAGTTGGGCGAAATGGCCACGCCCGGCAAGCCTCTGATGACCGGGTTCGATCCGTCGACGCTGCGCGCGGTGGCGACCGTGCCGCAAACGCGGATGGCCGATATCCAAAGCGCAGGACGCGCGCGCATCGAGATTCCCTCGGCCAGGCAATGGCTGGACAGCAAGCAACTGGTCGTGGTGCCGTCGGCCGATCCGCGGACGCACACCTCTCGCGTGCGTCTCGATCTGCCGGCGAATGCCCAGGGCGTCTATCCGGGCGTGTTCGCCCGGGTGCATTTCAGCCTGGGCAAGGCGACCCGTCTGCTGGTGGCGCGCGAGGCGGTCGTGCGTCGCAGCGAACTGAATGCCGTCTATGTCGTCGATGCCCAGGGCGCCCCGCAGTTGCGCCAGGTGCGCCTGGGTGACGTGGTGGATGACCGCGGCGTTGAAGTGTTGGCAGGTTTGCGCGCGGGAGAGCGGGTGGCGCTCGATCCCATCGCGGCAGGCATGGCGAGTTCATCCGCGAGCGCCGCGGCCACCGCTGATCCAGCGGCGAGATAACCATGGCATCGAAGTTGCCGGTCGATCGCGGCGTGGTCGGGTTTTCGGGGCGCATCGCGGCGTATTTCCAGGCCTCGCAACTGACGCCGCTGCTCGCGCTGGCCGCTTTTCTTCTGGGCGTCTTCGCCGTCGTGGTGACGCCTCGCGAGGAGGAGCCGCAGATCAACGTCACCATGGCCAACGTGTTCGTGCCCTTCCCGGGCGCAGCCGCGATGGATGTCGAGGCTCTGGTGGCGACACCCGCCGAACAAGTGCTCTCGCAAATGACCGGTGTCGAGCACGTCTGGTCGGTGTCGCATCCCGGCATGGCCGTGCTGACGGTGCAGTTCGAGGTGGGGGTGCCCCGAATCGACGCGCTGGTGCGCCTCTACGACACGATCGACTCCAATCGCGACTGGGTCTCGCCGAACCTCGGCATCCTCGATCCGATCATCAAGCCCAAGGGCATCGACGACGTACCGGTCGTGGCGTTGACGCTTTGGAGCGAACGACCTCAGGGCGCCGCCTTCGAGCTCGAGCGTATCGCGCACGCGGTCGAAATCGAGTTGAAGCGCGTGCCGGGGACGCGCGAAGTGCAGACGCTGGGCGGGCCGGGCCGCGCTGTCCGGGTTCTGCTCGACGCAGACCGGCTCAATGCCTTCGGCATCTCGGCGCTCGACGTGCGCAACGCCCTTCAGCTCGGCAATGTCTCGGCGCCGAGCGGCAGCCTCGTGCGAGACAACCAGGCCATCATCGTCGAAACCGGGAACTTCCTGGAATCGGCCGCGGATGTACGTCAACTGGTCGTGGGCACCTTCGAGGCGCGTCCGGTGTACGTCGCCGATGTCGCCGAGGTGGTCGATGGCCCGGAGCAGCCCAGTCGCTACGTGTGGACCGGTGCCGGTCCGGCAGCGCACCGCAAGGGGATCTCTGTCGGCGGCGAGCATCCTGCTGTCACCATCCAAGTCACCAAGAAGGCCGGGGAGAACGCGGTCGATGTGGCCGAGGGTGTGTTGGCCCGGGTGGCGGCGCTGCGAAACACGCTGATTCCGAGCGACGTGCACGTGACAGTCACCCGCAACTACGGCGCCACAGCGGACGACAAGGCGCAGCAGCTGATCAAGAAGCTCGTCTTCGCCACGCTGTCGGTGATCGCGCTGGTGTTCGCGTTGCTCGGCTGGCGTGAAGCGCTCATCGTGGGCGCGGCTGTTCTGCTCACCTTGGCGGCCACGCTGTTCGCTTCCTGGGCGTGGGGCTTCACGCTCAATCGGGTGTCGCTGTTCGCGCTGATCTTCTCCATCGGCATACTGGTGGACGATGCGATCGTCGTGGTCGAGAACATTCACCGGCAGCGCAGCCTTTATCCGGGGGCTCTCGAAGACATCATTCCGCAAGCTGTCGACGAAGTGGGCGGCCCGACCATCCTGGCGACGTTTACCGTGATCGCAGCCTTGCTGCCGATGGCCTTCGTCACCGGGCTGATGGGGCCCTACATGAGTCCCATCCCGATCAATGCCAGCATGGGGATGCTGATATCGCTGGCGATCGCGTTCACGGTCACGCCCTGGATGGCGTTGAAGCTGCTGCGGCCCGGCGGCCATGCGGCCGAGGCGCAGGCTGGCGGGCGCTACGAGCGCGTGTTCACGCGCCTGTTGGGCCCCTTCGTCACCTCGCCCAAGGCGGCTTGGTATCGAAGGCTGCTCGGGCTCGTGGTGGTCGCGTTGATTGCGGCGTCGATGGCGCTCGTGGCCGTGCGCTGGGTGGTGATGAAGATGCTGCCCTTCGACAACAAATCGGAGTTCCAGGTGGTGGTCGACATGCCGGTGGGGACGCCGCTGGAACTCACGGCGGCTGCCTTGCACGACATGGGTGCTTATCTTGCGACCATCGACGAGGTCACCGACTATCAGGCCTATGTCGGCGCCGCTTCGCCGATCAACTTCAATGGCCTCGTGCGCCAGTACTACTTGCGCACCGGTTCCGAACTCGGCGACATCCAGGTGAATCTCGTCGACAAGGCGTATCGGTCGCGCAAGAGTCACGACATCGCGCAGGCGGTGCGCCTGCCTCTCGAAAAGATCGGGGCGCGCTGGGGCGCGAACGTGAAGGTGGTGGAAGTGCCGCCGGGGCCGCCGGTGCTGTCGCCCATCGTCGCCGAGGTCTACGGCCCGGACGAAGCGGGGCGGGTGAGGGTGGCGAAGATGGTGCGCGAAGTTCTGTCGGCCACGGCTGGCATCATCGGCGTGGACGACTCCATCGATGAGCCGGCCCCGCGGATGCGGCTGCGCATCGACCAGAGCAAGGCGGCCCTGGTCGGGATCTCGCGTCGCGATGTGGTCGAGACGATGCGAGTGGGCTTGGGTGGGGTCGATGTGACACCGCTGCACGACGGCCATGCCAAGTACGAGGTGCCGGTGAAGCTGGCATTGCCGGCGGAGCGGGCAGGGGAACTGTCGGAGTTTCTGAAGCTCTCCATCAGGTCGCCCAGCGGCGCCTTGATTCCGCTGTCGGAAGTCGTCGTGCCCGTGGACAGCGAGCGCGATCGGCCGCGCTACCACAAGGATCTGCTGCCGGTGGTGTACGTCGTGGCCGACCAGGGCGGCGCCATCGACAGCCCGCTCTACGGGATGTTCGCGGCTCGCAGCCAACTCGCCGACCGAGTGCTTCCCGATGGCAGCGAACTCGGCGAGTACTTCATACGGCAGCCCGACGATCCCTACCGCCAGTATGCGATCAAGTGGGACGGCGAGTGGCAGGTGACGTACGAAACCTTTCGGGACATGGGCATCGCCTATGCCGTGGGCTTGTTGCTCATCTACCTGCTGGTGGTTGCACAGTTCGGTTCGTATGGGGTGCCCTTGGTCATCATGGCGCCGATACCGCTCACGCTCATCGGCGTGCTGCCCGGTCACGCGCTGCTGGGTGCGAATTTCACGGCGACTTCCATGATCGGCATGATCGCCTTGGCGGGCATCATCGTGCGCAACTCGATCCTGCTGGTGGATTTCGTCAATCTCAAGGTCGCCCAAGGCATGCCGCTGCAGGATGCCGTCATCGCATCGGCCGCGGCCCGTGCCAAGCCCATTGCGCTCACCGCTGCGGCAGCCATGCTGGGTGCGGTGTTCATACTCGACGATCCCATCTTCAACGGGCTGGCGATTTCGCTCATCTTCGGCATCTTCGTCTCCACGGTGTTGACGCTGCTGGTGATCCCGGTGCTCTATTTCGTGGCCTATCGGCGCGCCGGATAAAGTGAGTCTCGCGGCACGCATGCGTTCGCGGCGCCGCCTGTCGTATCCCATCACCGAGGTCGGGGTGCCGCGCTCACGCTGAGTGCGACCTGGCCGCCGCATGGGCGGACGAGGGCTTTCGTCCGCGACGAGCGACATCATTCGACGCGGGCTTGACGCCGACAGCGTCGAACTCACGGCGGTATCGGCGCAGCACATCCGCCAGGCCGGCACCCGCATCAGGGGGCGCCAGCCCTTCTTCATTCCGGTGTGCGCTGCCGCCCTTCGCGCGCGGTGTGCTGTTGCATTTCTGCTGAATACCCGCAGCGGCCCGGGGTTTGCCCGCCAATGTTGACCTGGATCAACTGGTGCACCGAGGCCGTACGTAAAATTTTTTCTGCGACGCCGCATGTCATTGGCGGCTGTGCGTATTTTTCGGTAGCAAGATCAAACGTCGAA